>MDTB01166897.1_pt1 | contig 42862 bp, 53 predicted proteins | sample 811161 | NCBI WGS metagenome assembly MDTB01 (sample SAMN05326650, study PRJNA326480) | marine metagenome | isolation source: seawater | place: Mediterranean Sea | collected 2009 | reverse complement strand
TGTGGCCAAGACCCTTGTATTACTTACGGTATCCAAGAGGCACACGCTGGCGATAAAGATCCCGGCGAGGTTCCAAACCGGAGCAAGCGTTCTATGAAAAATGATGCTCTCGTTGAAGATGAAGCCTTAGAAGAAGGCGATGGCCTTTGGGCCAACATCGCCGCGAAGAAGAAAAGAATTAAAGCCGGCTCTGGGGAAAAGAAAGCAAAGCCCGGTGATGAAGACTACCCAAAAACTCTTGATATCGAAGAAGAGTTAGACGAAAAAGTTGACAAAGATTCAATGCCATGCAATAAACCTAGGCGTACTAGCAGTCATAAAGGCAAATCTCATGTCGTGAAAGCCTGTGAAAACGGAAAAGAAAAGATTATCCCATTTGGAGAGAAAGGTGCGAGTACTGCCGGAAAGCCAAAAACAGGTGAAAGCGATGAAATGAAAGCAAAGCGTAAGTCTTTCAAAGCTAGACATGCTAAGAATATTAAAAAAGGAAAAATGTCAGCAGCTTATTGGGCTGATAAAGAGAAGTGGTAATGAAAATAATCATTAAATATCTTAGAAAACTCGCAGACCTTACAATTGGTCGATGCTGCCCTAACTGCGGCTGTTGGAATTCAGGAAAAGACAAATGAAGCTTATAATCGAAAATTGGAAAAAATACTTGAACGAATCAGAAGTTCAAGAAGAGGGCTGGAAAGATATTGCCATGGCTGGGGCTCTCGGACTAAGTTCAATTGCGAGCCCTGCACAGGCCGCTGACGTAGCTTCCTCGTCTGATGCTCCAACAATGCAAGCTGATGCCGAAGTCTCAAGTGAAACAGACGATTTTAATGCTGCTCTAGGGTTTCTTAAGGCATATATCGATTCAAAAGATTCAACTAAAGAAAAGATGGACCTAGAGTTTAAGCTGATGAATGTACAAAAAGCTCTTGACAAAGCTGCTGACGGTGACTCTTCGATGCTAAATTCACTAGGAAAAGGTGAGGCTTCGTTTTTAGATTCCGTCATGGGAAAAATCAATAAATTTAAGACACAAGATCTAGAACAATACGATCACTACAAAGATGCCGGTTCCAGAATCAACATAAGGTAATATCATGAAACTCCTACTTGAAAACTGGCGAGAGTATTTAAACGAAGAAGAAGAAGCTCTTTTGCTTGTAGAAGAAATATGGAGCGGATTATATGTTAATGAACTTGTTCTTTTGGAACACCAACAAGAACTATTAGAAGAAGGTATTGGCGCACTTTTTTCGGGCACATTTAGCGCAGTTAAGGGCAAAATAGATGCCTTCAATAGTTGGAAAGAAAATCAACTAATGACATTTATTGAGAGCGCAATTACTAGGATACAACAATTCTTTCAGGCTATGAGAAATGTTGCTCGTCAAACTGCGAATCAGACCTTGATGAAGTTATTTCCAAAATACGGCACGCGGCACATCCAAGGAACACTGGCAGTTTTTAAAAAGCCACAATATCTTAAAGCTGGTGCTGCAATTTTATCTATGGTTCTACAAAAGTTCGCTGAGCTTGGTGTTGCCGCCATATTGAATACACTATCAGGCGGTGGCGCAACAGCAGCTAAGGCTGCGACCTTTATACAACAGAATATGGAAAAAATTAAACTTTTCATAGAATCAATAAAGGCGGCTCTTGATCCAAATGGTATTATAACATTCCTAGAAAAAGTGCCGGCTTTTGTCGAGGCGGCACAACTTTTAGCTCAGCTTAAGAGCGATCTGCAGAATCCGTTTAGAGATCTAACATCGGCTTTGCCAACGGGGTAAACTACAATGAAACTACTACTTGAAAATTGGCGAAAGCATATCATCATCAAAGAAGAAAAGGGCAAGCACCAGATCTACTGTGATATGGATGGTGTTCTAGTTGATTTTGTTAAGGGAGCGGTTGATCAGATCAATCAAGATATTAAGAGTACTATGGTGGCCACAAAAGAGCTTGAGGCTTTAAGAGAAAAGCTTAAACAGATGAATAAGCAGAGTATTGAAGAGAAAGATCTTCACATTAACTCCTCAATGGCCCTAGAAGAGGCTAGAGTGTACATGTACAAGCGTCTGGCCGGCGATAAGGGCTGGTGGGCGGAATTGCCTTGGATGTCCGATGGAAAGCGTTTATGGGAGTTTATCAAAAAGTATGATCCTTATATCCTCACGACTCCCATGAAAAACAAAGCATCAGAAGAAGGTAAACTTATTTGGGTCGAGTACAATCTTGGTATTCCCCGAGCAAGAGTTCTGTTTTCTCACAACAAATATGAACATGCTATGAACGATGAAAACCCCAATGTTTTAATTGATGATTTTTTGAAAAAGAATATTATTCCGTATCGCGACTCGGGTGGAATTGGAATCCACCACACGAACTCAGATTCTAGTATTGAAGAACTTAAAAAACTAGGGTTTTAATAAAAAGCGGTTTTAGTAACTTTTCAACTATTTATTCTCGTGCACTTGGGAGTTTTAATACTATGAATAAAAACGATTTTAGTTTGTTGACACAGGAAGAGATTGACGAAGTCATCTCGGAAGTCTTATCTGAGGCGGGGATTCAATCCGCCACCAATACCCCAGAAGAGGAAGAAGAGGAAGATTCAGAGAATCCTGAATTGGATCCTGCTGAGACCGGTCTTAATGATCGAGGCGATTCCGGACTGGCCAGCGCGCAGCGATTTGCTCAAGGACGGGGCAATATTGGCGGTGCAACCGCGGATGGTTCATCTGCCGGAAATAAGTTCGACCCCAGATCGGACCGGAAAGCTGTCAATAGGTCCCCTGCGTTTCAGCAGAAAAGAGCTGAGTTAGATGCCCGAAAGGCGGCTGGTGCAGCTGCTCCTGCCGGTGAAACGGATCAACAGGCCGCCGCGGATGCCGCGGCAGAGGTCAATGCTCTTGGCGACGAGGACGGTGATGGAAGAGATGATACCTCAAAAAATATCTCTGCCGATGATGTTGAAGGAGGGCCCGGCGCCCCAGGCGAAGAAGGAGCAGCTAATACAAATACCAGTCCTGAAGGACTTAGAGTGATGGATATGACAACAGCTTGGTTCGACCCGGGCTCATCAAATATCCCACAAAAAGCATTAGATAGAATTAGAAATGAATTTGATACCCCGATGTCCCCGGCTATGGTTGTTTCGGCATATACTGGTTTGGCACGGGGCGGAGAGATGAGGGGTAGTGATATAACTGCTCAAATGCGGAATACTGAAGCCAAAATGTCTTTACGCCGACTTAACAGTCTTATTCAAAATGCGAATAAGACCAAAGACCCGGGAGACGAGATGGCGGTTCTCCGAACACTAGATTCTATGCTGTCTATGGCAATTGTCAAAGCTGCTAAGGGTGAGATTCCGGATCCAACACCTGATCCCGAAGATCCCGAAGAGGTTACGCCGCCGGAAGAGGTTACACCTCCGGAGTCGGACGACGATAAAGAATTTGTTAAAGACCAAGATAAAGGGCCCATGACTTGGATGCTTGCAATGCACAAACAAGGTGATTATGCGGGCGCCTCTGTAAAACAGGTCAAAGGTCTGGCCAAGGCTGTCGAAAGTGATCTCACGTTAAATGAAAGAAGAGAAGAAAAAGAACTTGATAATGCCGTAGAATATTTGGCCCAGTTTGATGACCCGGGTATGGAAGGTGCTTATAACGCTCTTAAAAAGCTTTTAACAGGATTCTTACAAACAACTCAATATCAATTAGGACCCACTACTCGTTCACTTCTCGGTTTTGGTGGTCCAAAGGAAAAGGAGAAACCAGAAGAGGAACCCACAAAGGTAGATGTTGAAGAAGTTCCCGATGAAGAAGAGGAAGAAGAAGAGGAAGAAGAGACAGGCACCCTGCGACTAAATAAAAAATTTAATACCTTAACTGTTAAGACTGAAAAAGATGGCAAGATGAGGGTTAGGGACATCATTTCCCAATATAACGAAACTCACAAGTTGTTATACGGAGGAAAGTACGATTTTGAAAAAGACTTTGCTGCACTTGTCAAATTGGTCGTCAAAGTTAAAAAGAGTAGTAAGGATATTGAAGATCTCGGAGAGGGAAAAATGGTCTCTCAACGAAAAATTGCGCTAGCGATGGGGAATGGCACTAAGCTGCTCATTCCTTTATTTGATAAACTTAGTAAGCAGCCAGAGAAGAATCCTGCTGGTAGAGCTTTTAAGGCCATGAGACAGTTTAAAGGAAAAGTAAGGATAGCACATACTGTTGGATTCTTTTCTCTTTTGTGGCAAAATATTACAGGCAAAAAAATATCTGATTCTGGAGATTCGGACGGTGGCCACGCCGGCGGAGAAGTAATAAAAATGCCTACCGGGGGTGGCGCCAAGGTCGTCAATACCCCAGAACCCTCCCAAGGTCAGGTTGCTGCAGAATCAATTGATAAAAATAGTGATAACTTGCTGTTAGAATCAACAGTCAAACGATGGAAAACACTTTCTGGGGTTTCTAAGGATAACAAGGACTAATTTATGGAAAACAAGTTCTACAGTGTACAGAACAATTCAGAACTTGATCTCACAGAGGTCGAAAATCTCTTAGGTAGTTTTATGCCCTTTTCCAAAAAGCGCATGGGTTGGAATAAACCTGTATCAATTCATTTCGAATCAGATGCAGCCAATGGCCAAAACATCCTCGGCAAAACTGCATATTATAATCCTGAGTCAATGAGTGTTACATTATTCACTGACTTTCGACACCCTAAAGATATTATGCGTTCATTATCACATGAACTTGTACACCATACTCAAAACTGCAGGGGTGACCTAGAAAATAGTTCCACCAATGAGGTCGGCGAAGGGTATGCACAAAAAGATAAGCATTTACGAAAAATGGAAGAAGAAGCCTATTTACAGGGCAACATGTGTTTTCGAGATTGGGAAGACACATATAAACACGATTTAACATTCAATCATAGACACGATGTAAGCGCAATCGTCACAGAAAAGAAAGAGCGTTTATTCGGTTTACTAACGAAACAAATTATTAAGGAGAATATAAAATGATTCATGGTAAGAAACGAAATGGCGATCTTTTTAGGCGTCTAACTGAAAGCTGGGGCTATACTAAGTCCGAGACAAACGAAGAAGAGGCAACTCCTCTTGATGAAGAAATGGCTGCTGATACCGAAACCGTGACGGAAGAGGAAGAAGTAGTCGAGGAAGAGGAAGAAGTACAAACCGAAGGTGGTATGTACAAGCGCGAGGACGACGAGGACGATAAAGATTCTGGAGAACTTGAGGAAAATATGTATCAGGCGTATGATCAGTTTGGAAACCTGATTGACTACGATGCTATCCAAGCCCAGCATGATGACGATCAAGCCGAGATGAAGAGAAAGAAGAAAAAGGCGGAGAAAAAGAAGTCAGACGCCGCAATCACAAATTCTGCTAGGTTCCAAGGAGAAAACAAAGATCTTGAAGAGACTGTTTCTAGTCGCGACAAAGGCCCGGGCGAGCGCCGGAAAGAAGACAGAAAACGTCCTATGGAAGAAGCTGAAGCTTCCGCTGATGAAGAAATCGTTGAGGAAGATACCGATACTACTGATAACTTAGAAGAAGCTATTCGTAAGGTTGTCAAACAGGCTATTAAAACTATTAAAGCCAACAAGTAGGAGTTCAAATGAGCAAGAAAATTGATCTAAATCGTATGACTCGCGAGTTTCTTTCGGGTGAATCTCTTGAAGAAGGCTCCAAGGCAGATGTTTGGGTGTATATCCAAAGTGTCATGGAATCTCTTCAGGCACTTTCTCCACGAACAAAAGTCGGAGAACGAAAAGTGACTCTTGCTCTAGAGCATATGAAGAGTATCCGTCGACATACTCGACGGATGGAAGAACGAGTCCGGGTATTGGAAGAGAGTATCCATATATTAGAAGAGGGAGAATAATGCGTAGACTTTTGTTAGAAGGTGGTGTCGCAGGCCATCTTTCACATCTTTATGATAATCGCCAATTAACAGCCAACAGGATGTTAAAGATTCTTTCTATGGCGTCACAAGGTGAACTTGTTGGCACAGAAAAAACAGATGGCTTTAATATCTATCTAGGGTTTCGCGATGGTGAAGCTCGTTACGCTCGAAATAAAGGCGATATGCAAGCCGGCGGCAGGAGAATGAAAGATCTTGTTGATCGAGAATTCGCCGGTGGTAAGCAAGTTAAAGATGTTTACTTAAATGCTTTCGGCGCGTTCACAGACTTCATAAACAAACTCCCTCCTGCAACTCAGGCTAATATTTTTGGCGAAGATGGATCTGTTTTTTATAATACAGAGATCCAAGGACCCGGAGCAAATAATGTCGTAACATATGATGCCAATGTTGTATCTATTCATCATGGCGGCCACAAAAGATATAATGCAGAGACAGATACAGTTGAAGTAGTTGATGCAGAAGCAAACGCTAAAATGCTTGATAAAGCAATTGATTCAATAGAGCAGGATGCAAGCGGTCAAAGCTTCAGTGTTAAAAGGACTGCTTTATTGCGCCTGCGTAAGCTTACAGACGATACTGATTATCGAATTGTAAAGGCTAAAATTGAAAAGGCTGGATTTACAGGAGATATGACCATTGAAGAATACTTAGCCATGAAGATCCTCCCGCGTGTTAAAAGTATGATGCCTCATCTGAATCCAGCAGTTCATCAAATGATGGTTGATTATATTCTTGAGAAAAGAGATGAAGAAGGCAACAAAGTTAAACTTAATAACATTTATAAGGGATTCCCTCTTGAGCAGCGACGAAAGATTCGTAAGATTGTACATAAGAAAGAAGGGATTGCTGGTAAATTATTCAAAGATTCCATTTGGCCATTAGAAACTGCTATTCATGACTTTGCTGTTGAGCTTTTAAGGGGGCTAGAAAGCGCCTACATTCTCGATAACAACAGAGAGGTGTCTAGGCTCAGAAGAGAAGTCGGAAGCGCTGTAAGAGCGATTCAGGGCTATGGTGGCGAAGGTGCGGAAGAGGCTCGCAATGTGTTAGCCCAGCAATTACAAAAAATTAAGCATCTTGATAACATTGATTCTGCTGTAGAAGGTTTTGTATTTACCTTTGATGATCAAATGTACAAATTCACAGGAAACTTCGCGCCCGTAAATCAAATTCTTGGATTATTCAAATACGGCCGTGGGAGTGTGCCTGCTATTGCTCGCGGCAGCAACAAGCCCCAGGAGTTAGAGGAACTAGAAGAAGTGCCTCAGAACGGCCCTGAGCGCGTCGTAGCGATACTTCCGGGAGCTTTTAAACCTCCACACAAGGGCCACTTTGAAATGGCACTACATTATGCCGCAGTTGCCGATGTCGTTAAAATTTACATCAGTAGGATTGCGCGCGAAGGTGTGGATTTTGAAACATCGAAATTTGTGTGGAATTTATATAAAGAAGCCTCGAAAGATCCAAACGCTTCGAAGATTGAAGTAATCGGCAAACCGTCAGAAAATGCTTCTCCTGTTGGAGCTGCTTATGAATTTGTAGGCAACAAGCTCGGAGATGCAATGCTGGCGCAGCCGGGAGATCTTGTTATCTTGGCAGCTAGTAGTAAGGCCGATGACAAAGGTGTACCCGACTTTATGAGATTTAAAAACGGAGGTCAGTATTTTGGCCATGGTGTCCTAGGCGGAGAGGAAGATCCAAATACTGGAATTCCTATTCCAACTCTTAAGAATCATTTCAAGATAAAGTCAAATGAGCCATTGAGTGCCCGGGATCTCCGCAAAGCAATTCGTGAAAATGATTCAGAGGTTGTCAGAAGATACCTTCCTGAAGATGTAATCAGAAATGACAGTATGTTGAGCGCTTTTTTTGATACTCTCGATATTGTTGATCACGGCAAAAATTTAACCATGGAAGGTTTGATTGCTTTAGTAGAGCAAGTTATGCCCGATGATGCTTTTATCGAATTAGACGTCTGTTTTACCTGTGGAATGAAGCATAAAGGTCCATGCGAACAACAGGAAGAAGAATTGGAAGAGACTTCCGGAGTCGGTGCTGTAGTTGGTGCTGTAGCCACTGGATCTCACTCAAAATCTAAGAACAAACGGGCCAAGAGGGAAGCTAAAAATATCAACAAAGATGAGCTTATTGAAAAAGTTCTACACTATTTAGTAACAAGAGGCGCCGCAAAATGAACAACAAAGATAAAGAAATTCAAAGACTCCAATTCCTACAAGAACTTCGTGGAAGAAAGTTAATGCGAAAGGCGATTCGTAAAGCCATCACCACTGTATTAGAAAGAAGAAACCAAGAAAGTTACGAAAAACTATTACGTGAAAACGATGAGCAGAAGCTAAGAGCATATGTAAGAACCATGCTAGCAGAGTCTGCTGCGACACAAGATACAGATCCGGCGCCGCATCGTAGTACCGGTATTAACGTACTATCAGACCTACTCAAAAAGATTATCCCAGTGTTAGAAGATGACTTTAAAATCTTAACAACAAGCGGAGATCAAAGACAATCTTTTAGAGCACACGTGATTCATGGAGTACAAAACTCTTTAGCACCACTTCGGAGCACGGAAGATGCTGCTGCTGGTGATTCCAAGGAGATTCCTATCTCTGAGATCGATGTTTCCGTCGGTGGAGACCCCGGGCTTCCAGATGAAGATAGTAAAATGATTGACATCGATGATTCCGAACCGGAAGTTGTTAGTCCCGAAGAAGAATTTGGCACTGGTCTTGAAGGTTCTGATCAGACTGGCCGGAACATGGCTTACTCTTCATTTAAGAAAATCGAGCGGAACATCCTTGATTCTTACGAACTTCTGAGCAATGATGAAGATAAAGAATTGTTTTATGATTACCTTATCACAAACTTAAAGCTTTACTTTGATAAGTTTGAAGATGAGCTAGCCTCTAACCTAGACGAGCCAACCACCCCTGAATACGAACAAGCCGCAGATGAAGCTTCCGCTGACACTGTAGGCGGTGAGGAGTTTGATGTCACAGGCGGTGAGGAGCAAGACATCGAAATTTAAGAGGTAATGCTAAAAAAGTTCTACAGTTGGTTTCCTATCGTTCAACAACTGCAAGTCATTACTTTATTTACTCTATTTGATTTAATCTGCACTGTCTACTGGGTAGACAGCGGAAATGCGACGGAGGCCAACCCTCTTTTGAATTACGTTCTCGGGTTTGGAATGATTCAGTTTGCTTTTGTAAAATTAGCATTGGGGCTGGGCTCCATATGGATTCTATATAAGAATTTAGATCACTGGCTTGTTAGAAGCTCAGTTCCTTTGATTTTATTTTCTTATGGTTGGTTAACTTTGCATCACTGCAAAGGGTTTTACTTATGGCTGATTAATTTGTTAGCCAGCTAAGTTAGTGGGTAGTTTTAAACTATAAGTCAGTAGATCTTAAGTTAATTAAGTTAGTTTAGTTAATTTAATATAAATTTATTTATATTTATTATATTATTACTACTCCAAGTTTGGAGGTGGACAAGTGAGCAAGCAAGGCAAGAACAAATACTATAGTACCTCAAGATCTCTGAGAATTGCAGGAAAATCTTCAGAAGATTTCGAGGCCATGCTGTCTAATTTGACTCTGGAAGAAATAATTGCATTAAAACTGGAAATCTCAGCGAAAATGATCAATAATAAGTTATACGGATTCGATCTTTGGAAATCAGTCCCTCGCATAGCAAGGGACGCAGTGTTAAAGTTTGCCTACTCAGCCACGCAGTCTAAAGCAGATGCGTGCCGAGTTTTGGGCATTAAACCAGCAGAACTATCAAAATTAATTAAAATCTACGATATAGAGAACTATTTTTTAGAAAAGTAGCGTGCCTTTCGATGAGCAGCATATTTAATAGCAAGCAAGAGTGTTATTCATCGAAAGGTAAGAGGTTGGTTGGCTGTTATCAAAGCTATAAAAAATTGGTTCAATGTCTGTAACGAACCACACCGAGTGTCGAATGGAGAAACCCAGGAAGGGCGGTAAATTAAAGACAGACTGGCATGGTGGCGAGCAAGGAGAGCCATTCGGTCAACTTTCCTCAGCTTTTGCAATAAGAAACTAGATAAAAACATAAACGGACATATTTAAAGGGCCAGACACTAAACCCTTCTGGCAAGGAGAAAATACAAATGTGGCAATTTTGGAGATGGAACGGAAAGTACATTCAAGGAGACTTGATTAGCACCCATCAGACGAAGGAGTTAGCCATCGATAGAGCAAACAAAGATTTTAACGGTGGTATCGACTTCACAGAAGAGGTGAAGAAAAGAAAAAAAAGAATTTGGATTGACGACGAGAATACTAAAAATCCAGTAGGTATCATCGTTGAAACAAGAAGCGGGGGCGCAAAGGTTTCGACAGGGTAAGAAAGAAAAAGAGTGCAAGTGGTCTAACGTATTAGCAGACTTTAAAGGCAGATACAAATTATAATTGCTAATAATAACAATTACTTCGAACAGCGCTTAGCCGCTTAATAGGGAGGCTGACTAGGGCCTTCTATCCAACCTAGTCAAACCAACAGACAAGTTGTAAAAATCAAAAAACTCGATGCAACAGGGCGGTAAGCATTGTTTTAAAGCCGCCTAGCTTTTCAGTTAGTGATTTCAACTGAATAAACTTGTGAATGACTTCTATTGGACTTATTTTGGACGCGGGTTCGATTCCCGCCGCCTCCACCATTCTAAATTACTGCTGGGGGGTGGCGGAATTGGCAGACGCGCCCGACTGTTTCTCGGGTGATGAAAAAGTGAAAGCTCATCATGGAGGTTCGAATCCTTCCCCTCCAGCCACTCTGCGGGAGTAGCTCAGCTGGTAGAGCATCACGTTGCCAACGTGAATGTCGCGAGTTCAAGTCTCGTCTCCCGCTCCATTTAATAATAATATTTTTTTTAGTAGACATGCATGGAGATGTATGTTATATTATATAAACGCTTTCTTTAAAGGAGAAAAATAAAATGAAAGTAGAAAACGGACATAATGTAAAAGTTCATTATCGTGGTACACTCACTGATGGCACGGAGTTTGATAATTCCCGCACTCGCGGCGAATCATTAGAATTTCAGGTTGGTTCAGGAGGCATGATTCGTGGATTTGTGGATGCAGTTGTGGGAATGACTGTAGGTGAAACTAAGAGTATTTCAATTCCGCCCGAACAAGCCTATGGACCAACGGTTCCAGAAGCTATTCAGGAGGTAGATGCTTCTGCTTTCGCAAACATTCCTGACATGGAAGTTGGAGGATTGATCCAGGGAAATGGCCCGCAAGGACCTTTCGTAGCTAAGGTGGCTAATATCACTGAATCTATGGTTACTCTAGATCTCAATCATCCTTTGGCCGGAGAAACACTCAATTTTGAAATCGAGCTGTTGAATACTGAGCCACCCTCGGAAACTTCTGAGGAATAACCTTTTGCCGGCCCTTCGGGGCCGGCAACTTTTTATCAAACAACTTAGTTTGGTTTGAACAATGGAATCTGTAGATAATCTAATTGTTAAGGCGATCCCGCAGGTCTGTGGTGCAATTTGCCTTGTTATAACAGTACTGGTGTTAGCAAATCAGTGTCAACTCGATACAACCACGATTGAGGACTGTAGAGAGGCCTGTGAGAGCACTGGAACTCAAATGAACTCCGTAACTGCCCGAGAGTGTACGTGCCTCCCTAAAGGCCAGCCACAGAGCGAGTGGTTGACGATTCCTACCCCCTGAATACCGGTGTATAACTTTCTTTTGTACTATTTATAGCTCGAAGGAGGTAACCAATATGCTAAACAAAGTAAAAGCAGCAATTGCTTGTGCTTGGTCTGATTTGCGTGGTGGAGAACATCGGTGGTGTATCCGCGGCGCTTTAGCCCTCGGTGCAGCCCTAGGATGGCTCGCCGGCGCAGGTTTGTGCTAGGTTAACTAAAAGAAATGGCGTTCCCTTGCCCGATGTACGACATATGGGATAAGGTGGTCGGTAACCAGCTGGTAGGTTGCCTATATTATTTAAAAAAAATAAAAACATGTGTTATTATCTTAACATGGTATGGAAATATGCAATGATAAAGGTCTCTGAGGAAATAGACCTTTCAACACATGAGGTGCTCTCTGATGTTTGCGAGTTGGTTGAAATCTACAAAGATGAATTCGGTGACTGGAAACATTACTGCAGACCTTCTATAAACTCCCCAGAGACGCTGTACAGCGCATCGTTAGATGTCATGCGCGATGGGATTAACACATGGTTTTGGGATAATGGGAGATTTACTTGGTCCACCGAAGACAAATTCTGGGATTGGCAAAAAGTCTAATCGCAAACTAACATTTAAAGAAAAAACAGCACTCACCGTAGTCGTTTTAAACATTGGTTTAATCATAGTAGCTCTTGGGTTACTGGGAAAAGTAATCAGTATTTGGGAACGCAGAACAGATGCTTGGAAAAAGAAATTTTCAAAAGATAAGCAACCAGTTATTATTGATGTAGAAGTGGTTGAAAAGGAAGATAAATGTCAAAAAATGAACAAGTAGATTCACCAAAGTTCTATATTACTGGCCTTCGGAAATCGGAAGTTAGTGGTGAGGTCCTGGTAGACTACCAATTAACAGAAGAATTTAAAACATGGTACAAAGACAAGAACAATCTTAAACGATGGTCACGTAAACGTTTTGAAAAAGAGTTAACTACGATGGTTAAATCACAAATGGCCGATCAACTAGGCCTCGTTAATACTGAACAAGAAAAGGAAGCATAATATGTCAGAACAATCAACCACTGTCTCAAAGCGCTGGCACCGCGCAGGCATTTACAATACTTACGAAGAAGCCTTGGCTAAAAAGAAGGAAGTTAATATTGAGTTTAACGTAGAGGGGGATAACAACTTTTTGGTAAAGATTAAGCGCTGCGGCCCAGAAGGTAGTAAGTTTCAAGTTAAGATGTGGTATCCAGAAATGGCCACATTGAAAAAAAATAATAAAAAGAAGAAATAGTTCCTTGACTTCTGGATCATAATCGGGTATATTAATACTATGATGAAGCAAGGGTCACTAGCTCAACCGGTAGAGCATCGGACTTTTAATCCGCAGGTTCCGAGTTCAAGTCTCGGGTGACTCACCATAAATAGTTAATGGCCCGTAGCTCAGGGGTTAGAGCAGTCGTCTTATATGCGATTTGTCGTGGGTTCAATTCCCACCGGGCCCACCAGAAGAAAGCGAAATATGAAAACTAGAATACATGTTAACCAACACAAAATACGTTCGAACAAAAAGAATGGTGAAATGGAGCCGGTCCTCACTGTAAAGACCTATAAATCAAATGATTATTGTCACGAAGCTGTTATTGAGGGTCCTTGTAGGGTTGTGTATTCTCCTGATAAACCGCTTCCTTGTGGGGCACGAGTTTGGATTGAAACTGAATCTGAAGTTCACTGCGTAATCGAAACAGAATTATGAAAAATATTATCTTATTTGATATGGACGGTACCCTGACGGAACCCCGTCAAGAAATCGAACCTTTGATGATTAATCAGATCTTGGAAGTTTTAGAGCAAGGCCACCACGTGGGAATTGTTACAGGTTCGCCTGAAGAATATGTAAATTCACAGATTGGTGATTTGATTGATCTGGTCAATGAAGTTGGTCATGGCCCCAGGTTTCATATTATGCCGTGCAATGGCACGGAATATATCTTTTATGATGAGGATGGTCATAGAAATAAAATTGTGCCAGACAATATGGAATCTCAACTTGGAGCAAAGAACTTTGCCGAGCTAATGGCCGCCTTATGTCACCTACAAACAGAAACATCAGGGCCATTTTGGCGAAATAATCTTCCGCTAACAGGCAATTTTATTCAGTACCGCGGCTCTATGATTAATTGGTGTCCGATTGGCAGAAATGCAAACACTGAGCAAAGAAAGTTGTTTGTTGACCATGATAAAGAAACGGGCTTTAGAGAATACTACCTTGATGTTATCAATCGGTGGATTGATTGGCGCGAGTATTCTCTAACAGTTGCCCTCGGTGGTTCAACCTCCTTTGATATTTACCCAGAGGGATGGGACAAGACTTACTGTCTTACATGGCTTGGTGATTATACATGCTGGTTTATTGGAGATAAATGTAAAGAAGGCGGAAATGATAAGCAATTGTATGATACACTAAAACAGTCGAATCGTTCTTTCGAGACGACAGGTCCTGAAGATACAGCTGCTATCATCAAGGGAATCTTAAATACATTAAGCCCCGATAGCTCAGCTGGATAGAGCAACGGCCTTCTAAGCCGTGGGCCACAGGTTCGAATCCTGTTCGGGGTACCACTAACAAAAACAAGAAAGGAAGACAACTTGGCCTATCACTATGGAGATTTTTTAGGTTATGGAAGGAATAGTAAACACATGAGAAGAACACCGTATGACACAGTAATGGTTAGTGGGGGCTTTGACCCGATTCACATTGGCCATGTGAGGATGATACAAGAAGCTGCTAGGGATTTCGGCGATGTGATCGTTGCCGTAAACTCTGATGATTGGCTTTTAAGAAAGAAGGGATACGTGTTCATGCCCTGGGAAGAACGCGCAGAAATTGTTCGTTCTATTACGGGCGTTACAAAAGTTGTAGCTTTTGACGATGCGGATAACACAGCATGTGACGCAATCCGTACATACAAACCTACTTTCTTTGCGAACGGGGGAGATCGAACAACCGAAAATACTCCTGAACAAAGCGCCTGTGAAGAATCTGGTGTCCAGATGGTCTGGGCCGTTGGAGGCGGCAAAATTCAAAGTAGCAGTGACTTGGTAAATGAATCTGCTGAGCACTTGCATGTAAAAGTACAAAATTGGCCGGGAGCGGTCTGAGAACAATTATGAATTTAATTTATCAAAATATTGAAAGTTTAAACATTCCACTGGATACCAAAGTAACTTTGCGTTATGAACAGACAGCGGATTGTTTTTTGATGAATGAAGATGAGGTAGAGACAGCAATGTCCGAAACTGATGTTATCTCATCTTTTGCAGGCCTAGTCGCCACCCCGGGCCTTAATTTATCAATGTCATATCATGGAGATATTCTAGAGGCTCTTCGTGCAGAAGGCCTCTTAGATGATTATGAACGCGATAATACCTTTGAGGAGTACCTTACAGAAGTATTTTCAGAAAATCATTATGACCTAGAAATGGTTGATAGTACGATTGAGAAGTATGATTATAAACGTGGCGCCTGCACACTTAGCGTTCAGGCTCACACAACGGTTGAAAATCTACTGAATATCCGCCCAATCCTATTCGGCTGGTCTGCGCAGATTGAGAGTGAGCAAGCGATTATTACGCTAGAAGGGTAGACCTATTCCCCGATAGCTCAGTTGGTAGAGCAGGTGGCTGTTAACCACCTTGTCACAGGTTCGAGTCCTGTTCGGGGAGCCATTCTAAATTTGTTACTAATTAACTATGCATGGATTTATACGAGTATATTTTAGAATGTGAAAGTGAAAGTTATCACTTTTATTATTCATGGGAAGCAAAGCCTGATAAGGTTGTTTCTCACTTTATAAAAAACAGAAGAGCTATAGGTGACGGAGCCATAGATATAGTGGATGTCTTCCCCGAGCCACACACAAGAAGTGTTGTATTGGCGGCGCCCCTGCACATTCAAACAAAGTGTGGAAAAGGAATGTACCTCCCAACAGATTTTAAAGTAAATATTCATACTGTCTACCGAGTTCTATTTGAATATTTTGTAGAAGATTTATGATTTTTTGCCATCTTAGCTCAGTTGGTAGAGCAACGGTTTTGTAAACCGTAGGTCGACGGTTCAAGTCCGTCAGGTGGCTCCATCATATAAATTTCTAGATTTATATGATATCCTAAAAACAGGTAGAAATCATTCAGATTTACTATGTATACATGAACAGACGGGAGTGTTTCTCTATCTAATGAGAAAAAAGAACTATATTGTAGATACTAGCGTGTATCTAACGAACGCCGAAGCAGTATTTGACTTTGGCCGCCACGATGTCATTGTACCCTTTAAAGTTTTAGAGGAAGTTGACAAACACAAGAAAAGACAGGATCCAGTAGGTTCCCAAGCGCGCAAGTTTATTAGAATTTTAGATCAATTGCGCGAAAAAGGATCTTTGGAAAAGGGTGTCCGGATTGATAAGGGCCTAGGGATGTTGTTTACTCGCGGCCGCGGCTCTGTAGACAAGTCCTTGTTACACCCAGATTTAGATCCATCAGTCCCAGACCACGTGATTATCTCTACAGCACTAACAGTTGCTGCAGAAGACACTTCACGAAAAACGATCATGGTTTCCCGTGATATCAATATGCGTGTAATCTGCGACGCGATTGGTTTGCTCACAGAAGATTACATTGCAACAAAAGCGGTACAGGATTTAGAGGAGCTATATAGCGGCTTCGAAACCTATCTTGTAGATGACCAAATCATAGACCAGTTTTATTCTGGAGATGACGTTTTTGTTGAAGAAGAAGACGCTAAAAACTTTTTTGCAAACCAGTATCTAATGCTGGTATCAAATGCCAATGAGAAAAAGACTGCACTCGCTAGGTTTAGCTCAGCCCCAATGCCATTGAAAAAGCTTATCCACGATAAGTTACCAACCTGGGGAGTTAGCTCAAGAAACAAAGAGCAAGCGTTCGGTATTGACCTCCTAATGGATCCAGAGGTTGAAGTTGTATCATTAATTGGCAAAGCCGGCTCGGGTAAGACGCTCTGTGCGCTCGCTGCAGGGCTTGAACAGGTGCTAGGCGCCTCCATGTCGTCTAAGCCCCTTAAGGGCCGTCATAGCCTCCCTGAACAGCCTTATACACGCATGATCGTATCTAGGCCAATTATGCCAATGGGTAGAGACATCGGTTTCCTTCCGGGAACCATGGAAGAAAAAATGCACCCATGGTTAATGCCTATCCAAGATAACCTGCAATTTCTTGTAGGAAATGATAGGGTTATGTTAGAACAATACATGGAAAAGGGAATGATTGAAATTGAGGCCCTTACTTATATTAGAGGTCGCTCAATTTCAAATGCTTACATAATTATTGATGAAGCGCAGAACCTAACTGCGCATGAAATCAAAACAATCATTACACGTGCTGGTGAAGGCACAAAGATCGTCTTAACAGGAGATATTGAGCAGATTGATAATGCTTATACTGATGAAACGTCAAATGGCTTAGCTTACGCCATTGAAAAGTTTAAGTATTATGATTTATCGGGCCATATTACACTTCGAAAGGGAGAACGCTCAAAAGTTGCCACACTAGCTGCTAAAATATTATAAGGCAGGTAGAAAGTTGGAAGTTAAGGTAGCGTTTTACAAAGGAAAAGGCAACTGGAAAAACAAGATCATCCGGTGGTGGACCAAGAGTCCATATAGTCATGCTGAATTGATCTTGCCAAACGGGATTACCTGGGTGAGTATCTCACCCTTCCTCACAGCTAGAGTATCAGCACGCTCCATGTATGAAGTGGAAAATATGGAAGACTGGGATTTCTTAAGCTTTGAATTAAGTTGGAGAGAACCGGTTAATGAATATCAACTTGAACAACTTTACGGATTCATAGAAGAAACGAACGGCGCTAGATATGACTGGACGGGAATGATTGCTTCCCAGATACTACCTTACTTGATTAAACATAGAGATAAATGGTATTGTTCTGAATGGATAGCCCACGCTCTTGTTAAAGCCAGAGTGGTTAGATGGGATAGTTTACAGATATACAGAACACCAAATCTATCACCCGGCAAACTGTACGAAATTCTAAAAGATTATAAACCACGATACAAATGAAATTAGCAAAAAAGATATTTTTTTTGTTGACACACACACAAAGTATGTTATACTATAACAGTAGAGGATATAAATATGACTATTCATCGCGATATGTTCAAAAATACGGATAAAGATCTTGAGAAAATCGAGGCTGCTTTTGGGAGCGCCCCATCCGAATGGGATGAGGGCCCTCTAAAAAACATTCTTGTGGAGTATGTTGGAGCCTCCAACAATATGGAAGAGGGAGGGGATATTACAGTAGAGATGATAGCAGAAACGCTAGCAGTTGAGTTCCCGGAGTTCCTGATGGCCATCGCTGAAGAAAATTGGATAAGAGGTTACCAACAGGCAATTCACGACGTAGACGCCGGCCAAGCGCTTCTTGCAGAACACGCTGATAGGACAAAAGATGAAGCAGAAAATGGCACCGCCTAGAGAACCGGAATCCGGCATAGAAAAGTTTATCAAAGCTTCTCTGAGAGAATCAAACAATTCCCGTCGGGAATATAGCCTTTACAGTAGGATATACGTTTATGTACAAGATTTCTTACCAGAGGGTGTGGAGATGAGTGAAGTAATTCAGGCGCTCGAAGATCAGATTCCTCCTCACATTATGAAAGAGATTGATACCATCTTTGTAGGTACCAACGCTGAGCTTGAAAGCAAAGAAGTCACGGCAATGTATGATTCCGGCGCGATCTACGTTTCAAACAATCAGAGTTCGGTAGACGATATGGTCGATGACATCGTACATGAAATTGCACATTCCCTAGAGGAGCCTTATGGCTATATTCTGTATTCTGATCGGGTGATTGAGCAGGAGTTTCTTAAAAAGCGTTTCCGTGCCTTCGAAATTTTACGCTCGTACGATCTTGTACCTGAAACCGCGCGCTCCGCTTTTATGGAAGTTGAATATAGCGAAGACTTTGATGCCCTCCTATACAAAGGAGTTGGCTACGATAGGCTAGCTCAGTTGCTTATGGGTGTTTTTACAACACCATATGCCGCCACCGCCCTGAGAGAATACTTTGCCTCAGGATTTGAAGATTATTTCATGCACGATTCTGCATATTTAAAAAAAGTTAGCCCAAAATTGTTTAATAAAATTGACAAATTAGTAAAAGGAGAGTATGATGGATAATACCTTAGAAAAATATACAACAATTAATTTTAAAGAAACGGATAGTACCGCGACGATGGCAGTTACAATTCCCGAATATAACCCTAGAGGAAAGATTCCGGCATTAGTTTTTAATGTAAACGATGCTATCAATCTAGCTGAACAAAAATACGGAGACCGCGTGCTTCATGTTCATGGCGGTACTTTGGAAAACCGCCCGGGTATTAATGTGCTAAAGGGGGAGTACACTGTAAAGTTAGAACCAAAGAAGGTAAAACAACGCCGCCCTCGTACAGCAAAAACCAATAACTCACAAACAAATAAGTAATTTATAATGCAAAAGCCTCATATTTCTTTTAGTGAACTCAAAGATTGGAATACCTGCGCCTTTTATCATAACTTGGTGCACCACAACAAGCTCAAGGGTTTCCGCGGCAATGAATATACAGCCTTTGGTAGTGCGATTCATACAGTATGCGAGAAAAAGCTTCTTACAAAAGCTCCTATCCCCGAACAAGAGCTATTTATTACAGAGTTTGAAGAAGAACTAACGAAGCTCAGGGCCGATGATGTTCCGCTCAATGAGAAACTTGTGTTCGACCTGCGCCGCCAGGGGGCAAACATTTTGCCGTTTGTTCAAGGGGCCCTGGAAGAGTATTTCCCAGAGGGTTTTGAGATCGTCTCAACTGAAGAGCAATTGATGGTGCCCATTGAGGGTTCTGAGAAAAAATTTAAAGGATTTATTGATGCTGTATTTAAAACTCCTGATGGCAAAATTCACATTGTGGACTGGAAATCCTGTTCTTGGGGATGGGATGCTCGTAAGCGCACTGATCCTATGGTGGTATATCAACTAGTGTTTTATAAGCACTTCTACGCGCAAAAGCATGGAATTGACCCCGCAATGATTGAGACCCATTTTGCTCTTCTTAAGCGAACGGCAAAAAACAACAATGTTGAGTTTTTCCGAGTTACCTCCGGCCCAAAGCGAGTAGAAAATGCTGTAAAACTTTTGCAAAAAGCATTGTATAATATTACAAACAATCGACACATCAAAAATAAAAGCTCATGTTCACGATGTGCTTTTAACAATACCGAACATTGTCCGTAAAAGGAGTAAACTTGAAAAAGAAGACAATTTTATCGATGTCTGATCATCCCCTTAGTCCAAGCGGAGTGGGAACACAGACAAAGTACGTTATGGAGGCCCTCCTTAGAACGGGCAAATATCGAATAATTTCCCTCGGTGGAGCGATCAAACACCACAGTTACGATCCTATTAACATTGAACCCTTTGGTGAAGACTGGACGGTGCAGCCCATTGATGGGTATGGAAGTCCTGAGATTCTTAGATCTATTCTTCGAACCGAGCGCCCCGATATGATCTGGTTTATGACAGATCCGAGATTTTATGGCTGGCTTTGGGAGATGGAAGACGAGGTAAGGGCCCTATGCCCAATGTTATATTACCATGTATGGGATAATTACCCATACCCAGAGTTTAATTCTCAGTGGTACAATTCTACAGACGTCATTGCGAACATTTCTAAAGTAACACACGATATTGTTACAACTGTAGCTCCAGAAGTCGATGCACATTATATCCCGCACGCTGTAGATTCAAAGTGTTTCTCGCCACAGCCAACAGAACTCGTCGCTGCTTTTGCTAAAGATATCTTAGCTGATGGTGACGACTGGCAGTCTAAGACAACCTTCTTTTGGAATAACAGAAATGCCCGTCGTAAGCAATCTGGCTCTCTCATCTATTGGTTCAAGGACTTTCTAGACGAGGTAGGGGCAGATCAAGCGCGCCTGATTATGCATACGGATCCAAAAGATCCCAATGGTCAAGATTTGGTTGCTATTATGAAACACCTGGGCTTAACAAATGGGGAAGTATATTTGTCTCAAGCAAAGCTCCCGCCGGAGCAGCTAGGGTTGTTTTATAATATGGCGGACTGTACCGTGAACATTGCAGATGCAGAAGGTTTCGGCCTTGCAACGCTAGAATCTCTTTCCTGCGCAACTCCTATTATTGTGACCATGACTGGGGGCTTACAAGAACAAGTAACTGATGGTGAAAATTGGTTTGGTATTGGTCTGACTCCTTCGTCAAAAGCCATTATTGGCTCTCAACAGGTGCCCTACATTTACGAAGATCGTACATGCAAGGAAGATGTTGTCGCTGCCCTCAAGAAGATTCACAACATGTCTGCCGAGGAACGACTAAAGCTCGGTCTCGCCGGCCGAACTCATGTACAGACCAACTATGGATTTGAAAGCTTTGGTTCTCAATGGACGAACCTTGTAGACCAGACCATGGAAAAGTATGGTTCATGGGAAACTCGTAAAAATTATAAGCGCTGGCACTTTAAGGAGATCAGTTAATGAAAAAGGTATTGATTCGAGGCCCGATCCTCACACGCACAGGATATGGTGAGCAAGCTCGTTTTGCGTATCGCGCATTAAAAAGCAGGCCAGACTTGTTTCAAGTTTATGTTATCCCAACCAACTGGGGGCATACTGGCTGGATAATTGAAGACACAGAAGAGCGTAAGATCTTGGACGCTGATATTACAGCGACAACTAGGCATGTACAGTACTCACAGCAGATCGGGAACAATCCCTTTGATATATCAGTACAAGTAACAATTCCTCAAGAGTGGGAAAAGCTAGCGCCAGTAAATATTGGATTTACTGCAGGTACTGAGACTACACATATCTCTTTGAAGTGGGTAGAAGCCACAAGAATAGTTGATAGAATCATTGCAGTTTCCGAGCATACGAAGACAGGGTTCACAAATACAGAGTATACCGGCCAAGATGCAAACGGGAATAACGCTGTTGCAAAGTGCCTAACTCCGGTTGATGTAGTGGGCTTCCCAGTAAAGTTGACTCAGCCACAAGATGTTGAGTTAGGCATGACTACCGATTTTAACTTCCTATCAGTACTCCAGTGGAGCCCTCGCAAAAACTTAGAAAATACCATTGCTTGGTTCATTGAAGAATTTAGAGAAGATGAAAACGTCGGATTAATTGTTAAGGCTAATATCGCGCGCAATTGCTTGGTAGATCGCTTGCACACTGAAAACCGTCTAAAGCAACTTAAAGAAAAGATGGGAGAACATAAGTGTAAATTATATCTCCTCCATGGAAACTTTACAGACGAAGAAATGCTTGGCTTATATAATCATGAGAATGTACATGCGTTTATCAACCTTGCCCACGGCGAGGGCTTTGGTCTTCCGATCTTTGAAGCTGCACTAAGCGGCTTGCCAATTGTCGCACCGAACTGGGGCGGCCAAAAAGATTACCTGACGGCCGAAGTTCAAACAAAATCGAAAGGCAAGAAGAGAACTAAAACGAGGTACCTCGCAGCAAAGGTAGACTATAGTCTGGCAAATATTCAGCCTGAGGCCGTGTGGGAAAATGTATTGATTCCGGAATCGTCTTGGTGCTACCCACAACAGTCTTCATATAAAAGCGCTCTAAGAACCGTGTATAAAAATCATGATAGGTTCAAGGGTCAAGCTAAAAAGCTGAAAACTAGTATTGAAAATAACTTTTCGGAAGAAACTCAAAATAAGAAGTTTGTAGACTCCGTGTTGGCTAGCTTAGAGAAGACCCCCCAAGCAACTGGGGTTGTAACATTATGACAACAAAGCTGCTATACCAGGGACAGATACAAGACCCATCTGGGTACGCAGTAGCCGGCCGAGGATATGTAAAATCTATTATAGAGTATATTGAATCATCCGAGCAGGAGTACGATTTTAGAATAATTTCAATCTCTGCGGATGAACAAAACTGTCTCACCGAAGAAGAAAAGGAGATGATCCGCAGATACCAGTTTACGACTCAAGAAGAAATAACTGAGTGGTTAGAGCCTGGAGATTACCACTATGCGTTTCATCATCCGCCCACTTACGCTGTTAAGATTCCTTTAACAAGAAACATTGCCGAAAACTCTTTATCTACTACGTGCCTGACTGTTTGGGAGACAGACTCTGTCCCACCAGTTTGGGAAGATATCTTAGAACACTTGGATGTAGAAAAGATTATTGTCCCATGTGAGTGGAACCGCACAGCATTTGAAAACTTTGGCTCATCACGCCCTGTTATTGCAGTGCCGCATCTTATCAATGATTCTTTCGTAGAAAAAGGCACGGAGCAAGAGATTCCTGGGATTATCTCAAAGGATGAATTTACTATTCTAACAGTGGGTCAATGGACAGATCGTAAAGCTTTAGACAATGTTATCAAAGCTTATTTCATGGAGTTCAAGGAACAGGAAGACTGCGCATTAATTGTAAAAACATACGGAAACATCCAAGATTCAAGGCCGGAATATCAAGAATTCCAAAAGAATGAGATGATTAGAAAGATCACAAGTATAAAAAACGCTATGCTTCCGGGAAGTCTTGATCATACGCCAAAGTGTAAATTACATTTTTTGTACGGATTGTACCCAAAAGGCCAGATGAATTATTTGTATCAGCAATCTGATTTGTTTGCTCTACTGAGTAGGGCTGAAGGGTTTGGTTTACCGATAGCAGAGGCAATCGCGTATGAGACTCCAGCCCTGGTACATAGCCAAGGTGGTCATGTCGATTTTACAGATCCGGAGTCCAACTTCATTGTTGACTGTTACAAAGCACCTTCATATTGCACCATATTTCCACTCGTATATTCCTGTGATAGCAACTGGTTTGAGACAGACCTTCATTCTGCTCGCCAGGCTTTACGATCCGCTTATGATGCATGGAAGGCCGGCGAACTGCCTGCCCGCGGTAAGGCCGCAAAGGAATATATGTTTGCAGTAACTGCAGATCCTGTTGCGATTGGAAAGCAGCTAGTGGACATGATCACACAGGAGATTCCGGATGCTGGAGAAAACTAGAGAACTGCGCAGAGAATTTAGGCGCATTGTTTCCTATAGTGATAAACTAGAAGCCCTTGAAGGCGCATACGCTGGCAAAGATTGTTTCTTATTAGCCCCGGGCCCTTCGTTGGGCCATGTGCAAGAACAAGAACTTAGAGATAAAGCATCTGGCCAAAATATCGTGGTTATGTCTGTTAAGCAAGCATATACGCCGTACAAGGATATTACAGATTTTCATTTTATCAATGATTGCAATCTGCCTATGATTAATGGCTACCCAGGATACATGTACAGCGTCAAACGTGGCCCCATTGTTGTTGCTTCTAGCGGGTATTCGGAAGAACACGCCCGGACGAGATTCGCACCCGCCCAACATTGGGACCTGTTTTGTAAAGTTTTAGACCCATTAGTCTATCCACAAAACAATCTTGGCCGCTTATGCGAGAACTACGAATTTGAGCGTGGAACTTATGATAAAATGCTCGACCGCCCCTGTGGCCCTAGTATTACGATGGAAACGGTTATTTACATGGCTGTGCATACTGGGGTCAAAAACATATACGCTTTTGGGTGGGACTCCGGCGCTAAAGTGGGAGAACACTTTTATGATGGCGCGACTCATTTAACTAGTAATAGAAATTTTGAGTATGAAATGGTGCAAAAAGGCTCGGGACCGTTGTATAATTGGTTAAAGACGCGGGACATCGGGTTACACTTGGTTAGTGAAGTGAGCGCTTTGAGCGAGCAGATCCCAAGAATTAAATTAGGAGACTTGTAATGTCGACATATATTATTGCAGAAATTGGTATTAATCACAATGGCTCCTTGGATACCGCCAAGAGATTGATTGATATAGCTGCAGTTTCTGGCTGCGACGCAGTAAAGTTTCAAAAAAGAAATCCGGACGTATGCGTTCCTGAGCATCAAAAGCATGTCATGCGGGACACTCCATGGGGAGAAATGACATACCTTCAATACAAATACCGCGTAGAGTTCGGTAAAGAAGAATACGATGAAATTGATGCATATTGTCGTGATAAGGGTATCGCTTGGTCAGCATCACCATGGGACATGGATAGCCTCAAGTTTTTAGAACAATATAATTTGCCTTTCATTAAGGTACCATCAGCGATGATTACAAATGAAGAGCTTATGCGAGGCTGCGCACAGATGGGGATGAAGGTCATTTTCTCCTCTGGTATGTCAACGCTTGACGAAACCGACCAAGCTGTCGAGTGGTTGCGCGATGAGGGCGCCAAATTCGCCCTACTACATTGCAATTCTACATACCCGGCACCACTGGAAGATTTGAATTTAAGATGTATTCAAACTCTGCGAGACAGGTATGATTGTGAAGTTGGCTATAGCGGCCACGAATTTCGTTTAGGAACGACAGTTGCAAGTGTATATCTAGGTGCCACAATATTAGAGCGTCATATTACACTCGACAGAACAATGTGGGGTTCGGACCACCTAGCTTCTGTGGAACCCCAAGGTTTGATTAAGCTTGTAAAGGGTGTTAGGGAACTCGAAATAGCCCTAGGCGATGGTATCAAGCGCGTTACTGATGGCGAACTTCCGGTAAGAAAGAAGTTGCGAGGCAACTAGTGAACGTATTCGAGCACCATCGGGCCCGGGGCAGGTATGAAGACTGGGCTAAACAGGACTGTACTGCCCTGTTTCCAAAGTTTAGCAATTCTTTGGTCACAACACCAGAAATTACATACCAGCATCACCCTCATTTTGACGACTATAGGGGTAAGACATTGATGTTGGTCGGCGGAGGCCCTTCTGCCAACAATGATTGGGGCTCTCAGGAGTATGATTACTTGTGGTCTATCAATCATTTTTTTAGAAATGAGAAGATAAAAGATCTAAAAGTAGACCTAGCAATGATTATGGGAGAGCCAGACATCACCTCGCAAGAGTTTTTATCATACAGGGATAAGAATCAGACCTATATTGGCTTTGAGATCCATGACAAGTGGCTAAATTACGACTTTGATAATTATAAGAACTATTTTTGTATGCACACGCGCTTCTACAGCCGCCTAGGCGCCGGAGCCCGAATGAAGATATTCGCAGCCCATTTGGGGTTTAAAAGCGTCCTATTCACCGGTTTTGACGGTCCAGAGGCCATTTTTCAGGGAGATCATGCGTTTGAGCCCGGGAAAAAGACGCTACCAGGGGTTTTTCAGAACATGCCTCTTAATAGCGTAAGTTTCTATTGGAAACAACAATACGACTATCTTTGGGATTACATGGCCCATCTCTATCCCAACACAAAATTCACCAACATCGGTGGAGGAGAATTATATCATGAAAAAGCTTGATGAAATTTGCGTGATGGTTCAAGCCCGTTTGGGATCCCAGAGAGTCCCAAGGAAGATGAACCGCCTGTTCGCCGGCACCACATTGATGGATATCTGTTTGGAAAAGCTTGCAAACTCGGAAAAGATTCCAAATAACAATGTTTACGCTTCGGTATATGAGCCTGAACTACTGGACATTTGTAAAAAGTATAACATTGAAATTTACAATCGATCTGAGGCCTCTGCTAATTCTGAAGGCACACCAATGACTGAAATGTACGAATGGTGGGATAAGACTCCATTTAAGTATTGCGTTTTAGTTAATGCCTGCGCCCCCTTTCTCAAGGTTGAGACAGTTGAGGGTTTTGTCAAGGCTTATATGGAAACCGAATCCGACGGCCTCTTTGGCGTCGTTGATAAGAAAAATTATTACTGGGATTCACGAAACAAATTAGTAACACCCTGGCCAGAAGGTCAGGCAGTTATGAATACCAAATTCGTTGAGACCACCTATGAGGCTGCACACTGCCTCTATGCCGGCCGAATGTCAAAGATCGGCCAAGACATTTGGATGGGCGACTTTATGACGCCTGGAGATATCGAGTTGTATCCTATGGATGAAAGAGAAGTTTTTGACATTGATTATGAATGGCAATTTGAGTATTATGAGAACCTATACAAATCTGGAGTAAGATAGATGTTTTATATTTTTGAGATGGCAAACAACCACCAAGGAAGCGTTGCACACGCTAAGAAGATCGTAGATGAGTTTGCTCAAGTAGCAAAAGAAACAGGCGTCAACGCAGCTGTGAAACTGCAATTTCGACAATTGGATTCTTTTGTGCATGAGGATTTCAAGACCTCCGATCTAAAGTTCGTTAAGCGTTTTAATTCAACTAGGCTATCAAAGGACCAGTTCGGAGAGATTGTTGAACATATTCGTTCAAGCGATTTATCTGTTGTGGCCACGCCTTTTGATAACGAGTCACTTCCGTGGTTTGATGAATTGAACGTGCCGATTGTGAAGGTGGCCTCCTGTTCAATTGACGATTGGCCGCTATTGAATGAGATTTGCAAGATCAACAAGCGGATCATCATCTCCACTGGGGGCGCTTCTATCGAAACTCTCCGTGACGTCTATGCTCTGTTTAAACACAATAACCGAGATTTTGCTTTTATGCACTGTATCGGAGAGTACCCAACACCAATCGAGAATTCTAACCTGAACAGAATTAAACTTCTTAGGGAAGAGTTTCCTGACATTGAGATTGGGTTTTCAACACACGAATCTCCGAACGAAGAATCTCTCTCGCCGTTAGCAGTAGCCTTGGGCTGTACTATCGTAGAGAAGCACGTGGGTGTCGCAACGAATGAGATAAGCCTAAACGCTTACTCAAACACACCCGTTCAGATGAAGAAGGCGATCTTGCAGGTACAGAGGGCACAGTCAGCTCTTACTGGAACTTCTGCTACAGAAAAGGATTCCTTGGCAGCACTTAAGCGTGGAGTATACCTGAGAACATCAATCCCCCCAGGACACACCTTCGTAGAAGAAGACTTTTATTACGCAATGCCTTGTCAGGAAAATCAGTATAATGCATCTCACTTATATAGTTTGCTTGGTACCAAGGCTGTAACGTCTATGGAGGCAAACCAACCATTGAGAAATACAGATAATAGGACCTCTCTAGACGATAAGATTGTTAGCAAGATTATCCGACAAACAACAAACATCCTGTCGGATGCGAAGATTCCGTTAGCCGGTAATGAGAGCATTGAAATCTCGGCACATTACGGCCTGAACAAATTTGCAAGCCATGGCGCACTGATCATCGATAAGATTAATCGTGAATACTGTAAGAAAATTATTGTAGTGACTCCCGGCCAATCTCACCCAACTCACAGGCATATTAAAAAGGAAGAAGCCTTTGAACTGCTTCACGGTGATTGTACTCTTTCTCTAAATTACAAAGAGATCGAGATGGTTAAAGGTAAACCTGTATTGATTGGCCGAGGTACTGCCCATAGTTTTTCTAGCAAGACAGGCTGTGTACTGGAAGAAATTTCAACAACTCATATCCCCGGTGATTCGATTTATGACGATGCACACATCAATACGCTGCCATTAACCGATAGAAAAATAAAAGTAAAATTGAGGTAATTGTATGAATTTTATGTTTACAGCCATAGACGGCACACCAATTGATATTGCAGTAGAAAAGATCGGATATGACGAGAGTTGGGAAGCTCTAATTTCATCTCCTGACCGCAGCTTTGAATATGAACTAGATATTGGCGAAGACTACTACGACGGCTACGGTGTTCGTGGAGATGACGCATTATGGATACCATATGATAGCGAGCATGGGATAAAAATCATTGCAGAGAATGATAAGTATCAAAGCTTGAAAGAGTCATTATCTGTAGTAAAAGCAATCCAACTTGCCAACTTGGCCTCCTTCCCAGTGATCGAAGCGGCAGAGATTTTGATTGACAAAGTATCCGGCAAAGAGCATTTGGTGATTATTATGGAAAACTTAGGTGAGCCAAACAAGCTGATTCGAAACGTGTCATTTGCCCCGCCCCAACATCACCCCGCCCTAGTAAAAGACCTGCAATTAGACACAGATTTGGCACACCGCGCTGTTAACGATATCACAGCATTAAGGTTATGTCCGGAGGATGAATGGTATAAATCAATTAACTTTATCGGGGGCAAAATCATTGATTTCCATAGGTTTAGTTCTATGCCTCAGAGATACCATATGCCCTCCCCTTCACACACAAAAGAGGAAGTAGAGACGCTTTACGCCGGCATGGTCGACCGATATAAGACCGTACTCGATGATCACGGCATGCCAAAGTGGAAGGGACGAATCTATCAAGGGTTCTCCTTTGACAATGGCTCCAGCTTGACAGGATACCAGTCAGATGGGACAATGCCCGATTCGTACAGAAAGCTTCCATTCATCCCATTGAATAAAGCCGCTGGAAAAAAGGTGTTGGATATTGGCTCAAATCAAGGGTTCTTTTCATTCCAAGCTGCTCTTCATGGGGCCTCAGAGGTTACCGCTATTGAGTTTACAAAGCAGGATGTGCAAGCGGCCGAAGATATCAAGCAGATTACTCAATTGGAAAATGTAAACTTTATTAACGGTGATGCGGTTAAGTACGTCATGGAATCCGAAGAACACTATGGGCTGGTGATATTCAACTCAGTATTGCATCAGATTTTTCCAAACTTCGAGAACTCGTCCGCGTTTATGACAAAGCTGGCTAGCATGACTGACTATCTTGCATTTGAGACTCCACTGAATCATCCGTTAATGCAGATTCCGCCGGGTACGGTGAAAGCCGTTTTGGAGATGTATTTCCCTATTGTCAGACTCCTGCATGTATACGACGCTTATTCTAGTGGCTACCGAGCCAACTTTGTTTGTTATTCTTGATGATGTATGAACTACGATACTTATTACCATATTTGCCGACAATCGTATAAGGGACCATCGAGTGTTACCGACCCAGCCGAATTCTATAAGGATCCGGTACGAATTATACCACTTGATTCATTTGGCCCAGCCTACCTTGAAACAGTTAACGTCTTGGCAGAAAAAGTCCGGACAGACTTTGATTCGGGTGAATGTGTTAAAAACGATGGTATTATGGCTAAGCACTTTAACATATGGAAGTTTGAAGAAGAGTTAACCGCCTTATCTAGATTTCTGGTTCCACACTTAGAAGAACATCGTTATGGCTGCCACTTGTATGTTGATAAGATCTATATCTATCGAACCATGCCAATGGAACAAAGGGTTTCATCATATGAGTGGCATTATGATAACAACCCAGATGAAGTTGTAAAGACACTAATATATTTAAATGATGTAGACCCGAGCAACTCTCCATATGAGTACTTGGCAACCCCGCAGGGAACCGGGGTCTTAGGTGTCTGCACCAGGAGAGGAACTCTTGACTGGACTCCTGCTCCAAACAATTCTCGCGTCGGTCATCTGATCCCAAAATTGTCCGAGCGAGGCTTTGAGCCTACGAAAGTTCTGGGCCCACGCGGAACGACAGTTTCGTTTGTAAACAATTCAATACACAGAGCGAACCCGGTGTTATCGGGTTACCGTGATGTGGTCAACATTCGAGTAAAACCCACATTTGAGCCCTCTCCGACGTATGTTAGTCCTGCTTGGACAACTGGGTTTGAGACATCGGGCGTAGTAAACAGAGATCCAGAGAAAGCCTGGGCAACCAAAGATTAGGAAAACACAATGAATTATACAGAAGAACGCCCCTGGGGCACGTTTGAGAATCTATTAGATGCAGAATACTGTAAGGTAAAGAGACTGGTGGTTAAACCCGGTCAAAGACCAAGTTATCAATATCATCACAAACGCGCCGAACATTGGGTCGTCGTTGGCGGAACAGCAACAGTCACATTAGATGATACAGAAATCGGACTAGAAGCCGGCCAACATATCTATATCCCTATTGGCGCTAAGCACAGAATTCAGAATACTGGAGAAGAAGATCTGATTTTTATTGAAGTTCAATGTGGAAGCTATTTTGGAGAAGACGACATTGTGAGACTATCTGATGATTATAGTAGGTCATAAATGTATAAGGTCCTTATACCATCCGCTGGCTTAGGTACAAGACTGGGCGACATTGGCAAGAATATCAACAAAGCTTTGGTATCTGTGGCTAACAAGCCTGTGATTTCACATGTTATTGAGAAATTCCCAAGGGACGTTGAGATCGTTGTTGCGATTGGCCATAAAGGACAGCTATTAAAGGATTACCTAGAAATAGCCCATCCAGATAGAAAGATTACATGTGTTGAGATTGAGCATTACTACGGTTCCAAGAGTGGCTTAGGTCATACTATATTACAGTGCGAGGAGCACCTACAGTGTCCTTTTGTATTTACTCCCAATGATACTCTTATCTTAGAGGACATTCCCACCCCGTATGAAAATTGGATGGGTTATGCAGAGGTAGAGAATACTGATCAATACAGATCGCTGCAAACAGACTCTAAGGGAATGGTGAGTAAGATCTATGAAAAAGATGAAGGTCTTGACGTTAAACCTTATATTGGACTGGCTGGAATAAACGATTATAAGCTTTTTTGGCAAACAATGAAGTCTGGTACCGATAAGGGTTCTATCCTTATTGGCGAGTCATATGCTTTGAGAGATCTGTTGCAAAGCAATGTTCAAATTGCTGCTAAAGAATTTTCTTGGTATGATACCGGCACTTTAACAAATCTACAAAAAGCTAGAAAGGCTTTTGAAAAGAAGGACGCCCCAAATATTTTAGAAAAGCCGAATGAATCAATCTGGTTTGTTAATAATAAAGTAATCAAGTACCACAGTGATCCCGACTTCGTTTCCGGCCGGATAGAACGCGCTAAAGTCTTAAAGGGTCACGTACCCGAGGTTACAGACTGTCGACAGAACATGTATTCTTATAGGATGCTTCCTGGCAACGTTGTATCGAAAACTACTAATCACAAGGTGTTCCAGAATCTATTAAGCTATCTTAAGTGTTTTTGGAAACCGGTCGATCTCCCTCCTGCAGAGAAAAGTAAATTTGTTAATATTTGTAATGAATTTTATAAAGAAAAGACAGAAAAGCGAGTACAATTATATTTCGACAGGTTTTCTGAGATAGATTCAGTTGAGTTTGTGAATGGGGTTGAGATGCCGACAGTAAAAGAGCTACTCAGCGAGGTACCCTGGCCTCATCTTGCCGCCGGCTACCCTGCCAGGATGCATGGTGACCTTCATTTTGAAAATATATTAATGGCAGAAACTGGCGAGTTTTACTTACTAGACTGGAGGCAGAGTTTCGGAGGACTGACTAATTATGGTGACTTATATTACGACTTAGCCAAATTGTTACATGGGCTGATCGTATCGCATGAACTGATAAACAAAGAGTGTTACTCTGTGTCTCACCTTGGAAACGTTATTAATTATGACTTGCATCGCAAACACAGCTTAATAGAGAACCAACAACAATTTGAACAGTTCTTGCAAGCCAACGCGTACGACTCCTACAAAGTTAGGATGTTAACCTCTTTAATCTTTTTAAATATTGCCCCACTCCACCATGAACCTTACTCTAAAATGTTGTTTTACTTGGGAAAAGAAAGTCTCTACCGACTGTTAAGGGAGAAAAATGACAGCTAAATTATTTATTGGACCCATGAGCAAGAACATAGTTAATGTTGTGTCAGAGGTCTGTAACGAAAAAAACATCAGTATTGGATTAATTCCTTCCCGCCGACAAGTCGAATACTCTGGCGGGTATGTTGAGGGCTGGACAACGGCAGAATTTGTTAAGTATGCTAGATCCCGCTCGCCCTTGACTGTTTTACAAAGAGATCATGGCGGTCCCGGCCAAGGCTTATCAACACTGGATGATGGTAGAAATTCGCTTATTGTAGATTCAGCTCTGAGTTTTGATTTATTACATATTGACCCATGGAAAGTACATCGACAATTAGATAAGGGAATCTCTTGCACAAGAGAACTCATTAAACTTTGTGATTCAATTAATCCAAACTGCAGATACGAAATTGGTACCGAACAGGCAATTCGAGAGTATTCGGTTGAAGATTTAGAAAAGATCATACAAAAGACACGGGACGGTTTGGGGGAAGAACTATTTGCAAAGGTTGAATATGCGGTAGTTCAAGGAGGCACAGCCATCCAGGGTACCCGAAACGTAGGAACATTTAATGCTTCAAAGTGCGCTGCTATGGCCACACTATGTCGACAATACGGCTTAAAGTCGAAAGAACACAACGGTGATTACTTGACCCCCGCTGGCATCAAGAAGCGCTTTGAGCTAGGCCTGAGTGCCCTTAACATAGCACCAGAGTTCGGGGTCATTGAAACACAATGTATTTTAGAAGAGATATTGAACCACTTTGATTCAGAAGCTCTGGATAAATTCTATAATTTGTGCTATAACTCAAATAAGTGGGTAAAATGGCTACCAAAAAATATAGATTCTGCTACAATAGAACTAAAGAAACATGTTATAATAAGAACTTCTGGGCACTATGTTTTTTCTACTGATGAGTTTAAATCCCTTAAGGGAAAATATCCAAACATTGATGAGAAGATTCGCCGCCGCCTTCGACAAAGAATAGAGGAAATACTTTGCGCAACAGAACCATAGCATTTGACTTAGACGATGTGTTGTGTTATAGAACTTCTGATATGGGTGGCAGAGTTGGAAAATATAGAAACTGTAAACCGATATACAAGATGATAGAGTTGGCCAATGAATGTTACGAGCGAGGAGATAGGGTGATCATATACACGGCGAGAGGCATGACAGGTTTCTCCGGAAATGTACGCGAGATTTATTCAAATCTGTATACGTTGACAAAAGACCAGTTAGAAGAGTGGGGTGTCAAGCACCACCAGTTAGTTATGGGTAAAGCTCATTATGACTTGTTGATCGATGATAAAGCAGTTGATTCTGAAAATATTAAACAAATAGGAGATATTGATAAATGTCTATAGAGAAACAAGACTTTAGGGTTTTACTGATTTACCCAAACTTGAGTATGATGCTTACGCCATCGTATGCGATTGGGTTATGGACCACGATACTTAAAAATCAAGAATATAATGTAGATCTTTTTGACTGTACCCCGTATATGCCGACATATGAGTTTGTTGGCAAAAAGGGGGAAGAAGAAGAAGCAGAGATTTCCAACGCAATGGATGAATCGGCTAGTGCCACCCGCGCTAACAAGTTCATGGCTAGCCGTAAATACGATCCTATTAAGCTCTTTGGTTCTCCCAAAACAGATCTGCTTGGAGATTTTGAAGCAAAGTTAGAAGAATATCAGCCACATGTCGCAATTATTTCAACCATGGTAGAGGATACTTGGCCCCAAGCTAAGGATCTCCTAGCAGTGCTGGCAAAGAACCCAAACATCAAGACTATTGTTGGAGGAGTCTTCCCAACTATGGCCCCAGATGAGGTTATTGCAGACCCGAATATCACTTGCATAGCCGAGGGTGAAGGCGAGGAGACTATTCCTGAATTTTGTGAGGCTGTACGTAATGGAGAAGGATATGACAAGATCCCTGGAACAAAGGTCAAAGATAAGCACGGCATCGTACGAACAAATCCAACGAGAGCCTTGGTAAACATCAATGACTTGATACCAGACTTTTCGTTGTTTGATGAAAAGAGATTCCTTCGACCTCTTGGTGCCAAAATCTGGAAAGCGATGCCTATTGAGACCTACCGCGGATGCCCGTATAAGTGCGCATTCTGTAACTCACCGACCCAAATGTTCATTGCGAAACAGAAGAATCAAGGCCGATATACTAGGCGCAAGACAATGGATACACTACGTCGAGAACTTCAGGCCATGGTCGACCGCTACGATCCTAACTTTTTGTACATCAACGACGATGCTTTTATGGCCCGCCCAACAAAAGAAATCAAAGAGTTTGCTGAGATGTACAAAGACTTTGGTATGCCTTTCTGGTGTCAAACTAGGTTTGAAGATGTCAACGAAGATAAGATCGGGTGGCTTAAGGAAGTCGGACTGTATCGTATGTCTTTCGGATTAGAGCACGGTAACGAAGAGTTTAGAAAGAAGCGTCTTTTCCGCAACATTACAAATAAAATGATGGTCGAAAAGGCTCAAATCTTAGGTAATCATGAACTGCCATATTCCATGAACATTATTATTGGCATGCCATACGAAACTCGTGAATTAGTATTTGAGACGATTGAACTGGCCAAGGAAATTAAGACGTTTGATTCACTAGCAGTTAACATTTTTGCACCATATCGTGGAACTGTGCTGCGTAAGAACGCGCTAGACGAGGGCTGGCTTGACCCTGACCTCCAAGCCACCTCCTTCATCGAACGTTCGATTCTATCAATGCCTGAGCCGTACCTACAGCCTGATGAGATGCTCGGCCTACAAAGAGTGTTTCCCCTGTATGTGACAATGGATGAATCATACTATCCAGAGATTGAAAGAGCTGAGAAGTTCGATGATGAAGGTAATGCTATTTTTGATAAGTTGTCTGAGCAGTATTACGTTGACAAGTACGGCACAAGCAAGGCCGAAAGAATGCTGACATATGCCGGCTAAGGAGCAACTATGAGTTTAGAGACTACCGCGAGGACATATTTTGAAACGTTTGAGAACAAAGACTTAGATTCTCTTTCGAATATGTTCCATGAAAAGGTAACGTTAAAAGATTGGAATATTCAAGTCGAGGGTAAATCTGCAGTAATCGAAGCCAATAAGAATATTTTCGACTCAGTGGAGAGTCTATCAGTAGAGGTTCAAAAGCTGTACATCTCAGGGCTAACTGTTATTGCGGAATTATGTATTAGCGTACCCGATGAACCGCCTTTGCCTGTGGTGGACGTAATCACATTTAATTCTGAGCTAGACAATGGACAATTTAAAATTGAATCGATTGTCGCTTACAGAGGAAACTAATGAGGACAGCAATCTGTTTCAGCGGCCTTGTAGGTAGCACGAAGGGTAAGAGCCAAGAACTTGTTGGTGATTTCAAGAAGTGCTTCGAGATCAGTTCTGGACTTTACAAGGATCACATCTTTGACAAAAATGACGTAGACATTTTCGTACACTCATGGTCAACGGATCTTGAACAAGAAATTCTAGAAACATATAAGCCGAAGAAACATATAATAGAGAAACAAAGAGTCTTTGAAGTTCCGAGCTATGAGATCCTAAGAAAAACCCCAGATGTGCGTATACAAACGCACTACAGCTTGTGGTATAGCCGCATGATGTCTGCTAAATTAAAAGCAGAGTATGAGCAAGAAAACAATTTTAAATATGATTGTGTAATGTTGGCTCGTTTCGACTTGGCGTGGCAAACAGACTTAGTTTTTGAAAAGTATAATCAGGACTTTTTTTGGACCCAACGTTGGCCGAAAAAGGTGTTAGATGGTCGCATGTTGAGTGACGTAGAATACTGGCAGATTCATGACAAAGGGTACCCAACACACACGCAGTGGTGGGGGTATCCATACAATAAACATGGTTTGCTTGGGATGTGGTTTTTTTCAAATTCTAAAAATATTGACAAGTTTGTTACAATGTATGATAAACTAGATGAGTACTCTATGCCAAACCGTTGCCCATTAGATTCTGCCGGAAACATGTCGGCACACCAGCAATGTCTGTATCATTTAAAGGAAACTGACATGCTCGATAAATTAAAGTTTTGCAAGAATTGGCACGATGACTGCCCCTCTGTAAGAAGAAGGTATTTTAGGGAAAGATAATGATAGTTTTTATTGATATTGATGAGACAATTGCCAACACTCCAGAAAGTAGAGATTATTCTCTTTCAACCCCGATTATAGAAAACATCAAGAAGGCCAACAAATATTTTGATGATGGTCACACTGTTGTGTATTGGACCGCCCGAGGCAGCGGCTCTGGTCTCGACTGGTATGATTTGACTAAGAGTCAACTAGATTTGTGGGGTGTCAAGTACCACGAACTAAGACTAGGAAAGCCTGTTTATGACTTGTTCATAGACGATAAAACAATGAATCCGTCCGCTTGGGAAACATCCGGACACAAAAAAGGAAAATAAAATGAAAAATGACACAGAAAACAACATGCAGCTATCAGATCAGGCTCTTGGAGCAGTAATGATGGCGCTTCAAAAGAGCCTGATGGAACAAACAGACATCGTCCCAGTGCTAAAGGGTATGAAGTTTAAGCTTTCGGAAACCGGACTAGTAGTAATGAATCCTCCGATTGTTAAGGCTTCTGCTCCAACTGTAACCACTACAGAGAGTGATTCAAGCTTCGTGGTGGAGTAATGCCCAGATATTCGTATTACTGCGAATCTTGTGAGCAATCATCGGAAGTATTCCATTCAATAAACGAACAGCATGACGAGTGTCTCTTATGTTTAACTAAGGGGATGCTTGTTAAGCTCGTTTCGCGCCCAACAATCAGCGTAGGCAAGAAGCCTTCTGATACTACTGTCAAGGAGCGCGTCGAGACTCACATAGAGGGGGCGAGAAGGGAGTTAGAAGCCCAACGCACCGAACTCACCAAGCAGGAGATAATCAATGACGATTAGCATACAAATGGCTATTATATTTGGTGTCACAGCCTTAGCCTCATTAGCTCTCAACTTTCTATTGATTTATTACATTAAGCTTTCTATAAATAAGTTTTCTGGTATTTCATTTGGAATTTTGAACTTAAAACAATCAATTGAGGACTTTTCTGCGCACTTGAAGTATGTGTACGAATTAGAAATGTATTACGGTGACGAGACATTAAAGGGCCTCATTGACCATGCAAAGACTCTTCGCGAATCATTCGACCAAGAGTACGAAGAATTTTACGATTTGTTTGAAATCCAATACGACGAAACCGAGGAACCAGAGGAGGAAGAAGATGCCGCGTAGACGCAGAAGAGGCAAGCCCGGGAAACAATATTTTACCAAAGACCATGAAGATGCAATTATACGTTATGTAGCAACTCAGGACCTAAGAGAACGAACCGTTTTGTACGAAAGGTGGATTGGACCAGCCTTTTCAGAAATGGTTGACAAAATTTGTTACACGTATAACTTTACAACTTTATCTAATGTTGATGAATTAAGAGACGAATGTAAGATCTGGCTAACGACCATCTTAGATAAATATGACGCAACCCGCGGAAAAAAAGCTTTTTCATACTTCTCTGTTATTACAAAGAACTGGTTTATTCATAAAGTAAAAAAGCAACAAAAACAAAGAATTCGAGAAACAGATATTGAGACTGTGTCAATGCAGGCTCAGCTTGAGCATATGTCAACAACGAACAAGTATATGCCACAGCGAATGGAGAGAGAATTTTGGGAATTGCTCTGGAAGGAAATGGAATCCTGGGATGTTGAAACGATGCGTGGCAATGAAAGAAAGGTCTACGAAGCAATAAAGATACTTCTGTCAAATCCAGATGATATAGAAATTTTTAATAAAAAAGCTATTTATCTTTACCTGAGGGAGATCACTGGCCTGAATACGAAGCAAGTCGTTAATAATTTGAATAAAATGAGGAAACGATACAGAACATTCAAATACCGGTGGGATGAAGGACAATTATGAAACTGGACGAGTACATCACAGAGGCGATAGACAATATCCGCACCGACCGGGAAACAACTAAAGAGTTGTTAAATGATGCTATCAATTATATGAGTAGTAAACATGATGCCCATGAAACTGTAGGGAATATCGCAGCCAAGTATGTGGAAACGCTCCAACGATCTAACGAACAGTTGGTTAAAGTGATGGGCTTGTTGCAAAAAAGAGAAGTAAAACAAGAGGGTCTTTCTGAAACAGATAAGAAAGAGTTGTTTGATTTGATAAGCTCGGGAGACGTTTAGGAATGAGTGGGGACCGATACTTACCGGGAGGCTTGAATCCATCCATCGGGGGCGGAGCAGACGACTATCTGCGTGAAGTGCCAACCAGAGCGAACTATTTTGCTTGGATGCAGGATAGAGTGCAAAGTATTGAGTCAACTAACATCTTTAAAGGCGTATTCAAGTTTCGAGCTATTGTCCTTGAAAGACCACCAGATCCCGACGGCGACGCCTCGCGCGGTACCCGAAGGTATGCCTTCAGAATTAGAATACCAGAACTGCACTCAACCATCGAGGATCCTTGTCTAGCCCTGAACGAACATGCAGGCTCTTCAGCCGATTTGCCGCCAGAAGTTCGAAAAGCAATTGAGTTACACCCAAAAGCGATATCAGCCGACATTGTCGTCCCCGACTCACAATCCGAACAGGTCGGTATCATGCCCCGCCCATCTGTTGGAGATGTTGTTTGGGTTGAATTTGAAAAAGGCCCATCCGGCGGCCGCATCGGCGGCCCGATTTATGTTGCTATGTGTGACAGAGCAGCCTCACTAGCCAATTCAGGTAATGGAACTTCTAATAACCTTACTGTTGGAGTATGTACATCTTTGGATGCACTTTTCGCTGCAGCAGGCGGAACTACTGTGGCCCCTTCTGTCGGAGCTTCAGCAGGAGGTATGGATATAACACTCCCCGCTGCTCCTGCGTTTGTACCGTTGTCGACATCAGATGCCGCGGCAGCAGCAACTAGTTACGATGAGGCTTCTATCCCCAATAAGTCTGAGCATACATGGTGCTTAAACGAACTGCAGCCTGACTTTCTGCCTTATGTTAAAAAATTCATATTTGAGTGCTGGAACCAGCATACAATGCAAATTAGATTAAATTCCGGATACAGGGATGATGAAGCACAGAATAGACTTCGACAAGAATGGATCGACGGCGGCCGCGAAGGTATTGAGCCCACTGCTGGTTTAAGCTATCATTCATTAGGCATGGCCATCGACTTCAACCCAACTCCGTTGGATCGCCCAATGATCACCTCCCGCGACCCGGCCAGTGTCTGGGTCAACTCTGGCGTCGTCGCCCTCGCAGAAGAGTGTGGTTTATATTGGGGCGGCCGCTTCAATGGTAATTATGATCCAATTCACGTAGATTTTAGAGGCCGTCTTGCTCCTAGTCAAAGGCAGACTTTTGTATCCGCAGCCATCGCTGCTGATTTGGCCCCAAATGACCATAGGTTAAGTTAATGTTTGGAAGAGCAAGAAAATCCGGCAGTGAACGCGATAAACTTAGTAAGGCCCGCGAAGAAGAATTAGATTCGATTCTCGACGAGGACCAGAACCCCGGCATTAGTGAAGAAGCTCACACCGCCAGAAAACGCGCTGTAGAGGGACTAGGTTGCAATACCATTGTAGAACCTGACCCGATGTTTGATCGGGCCCCTTGTGAGACTGTGATTCAAGGCCGCAATAACGCGTATATAACTCTTGGTCGCGACCGACCGGGCCACAGACTGACTGGTTACGGCGGAGCCGGCCATACTCACTGCGGCACAATCGACTTGGTTGTTGGCCGCGGCTCCAGCAAAGCAAACGGTCTCTTTGGTACAGCCGGCGCCGGAGACGACGATACTCTTAGCAATAACTGGTTCAACGATGCTGCCCGAATTTATATTTCACAAAAAACAGATCCTGATAAAAACGCTGGTCTTTCACGAGGAATGCAGGGCAACAAGGAGGGCGTATCAGCAGTTGTAGTTAAGGCAGATGCTGTCCGACTAATCGGCCGCGGCGGAATAAAAATAGTTACAGGCCAATCCAAAAACACGGAAGGCGGTCCCGGTGGGGAAAAGATGTCACATGGAACAAAGAACATCAGGCCAGCCCCCAAAATTGAATTGAACGCAGGAAACCAGAATGGTTCATCTAGACACTTTTCTTTAACAAAAGGGTTCTTCACGCAGGAGAGGATCCAGCCGGCGGTCTTAGGAAATAACTTGGTGTCCGGCCTAGAAGAATTAGTTGATTTAGTGAATCAGTTGCAAGCTGCTACTGCTAACTTCGCAATTCAACAATCAATTTTAAACGGAGCAATAGCAACTCATGGCCATCCTTTCTTCATGACCCCTGCACCACAACTTGTTGGCTTGGGTATTAATAATATGATTAAGATGGTTACAGACGTTCACATGCCACTCTTTTCGCAAAAGGTTAATACTATGTTTTATAAAATGAACTATTTACAGCCGTTCGGTCTGAGATATATTAACAGCGCATCGATCATGATATCTACTTAGGAATTTAAATGGCGTACAAGAAATCAGGTGCACCACCCGGAACAATCGGAGCACTTACTACAGAAGCAGAATCTAGCGACTCATCTTCCGATACAGTCTCTCCCGGCTTCATTGACTATCAATCTCTTCCTACAATCGCGGAAGACTGTGAACTTACGCCTGCGCCCGAAGTGCCGGAAGAGATCGTATGCCCCACCTGTACACCTAATCCTGGCGCGCCTTTAACTGATTGGACCAAAACAAGTGAATTAGAACCGTTCTTAAACGGCCGCAAGTGTACGTACTCAATTTGTTTGACGACGAAATATCAAGGTACAGGTGGGATAGGAACCCTACAACCCAGACTAGATGAGTATATTGAAGAGGGCACGATGAAGTTGCTAGCTCACTTCGACAAAGCCCTAGACGAGAATACAATCGCTGCTGCAGTGGCTCTTGCTGGCGCCACAGATCACTTTATCCCTCCTCGTGCCAGACTTAAAATGAAGGTTCTCATTGAGATTCCTGCAAACGAGTTTGACCGTCTACCAAATTCTTCAGATATTCCTGAAGTTGCTGAAGCGGTCAAGGAAATAGAAGAGGACTTAGGCTTAACAGAATCTAAAGGGTCAGCAACAGTTGATCTTGAACTATTTGACCAGCAAATGGACAAACTGATCGAGGGGTTAAAAGTCTATGCTAAATACCAAGCAATCTTCTATCAGACACAGAGAGGTGCCGTCAGGTACCCGGGAGGCGCGCCTGTAAACTTGCAAACGGAGGCAGACAATCTCCGAAAAATTCGCCCTAAGTTATATGAGTGGCTAAGGACTAAGGGGTGGGTTTTAAGAACAGAAAGAGGAAAGTCCGCCCGGGCCCAGCCAGAAGGTAAGCTTAAAGAAGCTGAAAAAATAGAGTTTGGCTTCGGTGATGATTTTAAGATTACTAGTATCACTTTGTATCCACATGGTACCTGTGCAAATGATCCAACAGTGATCAGTGGTATGCAGGTGTTCACTTTAACTAACATGGAGCCGTTCAATCGACCTACCACCATGAACTGGATTGCGAACATTGAGGCCTGCGAAGATGCTCTGATTCAAAGACAGGGAATGATGAAGTGGACGGAGTTTGCTGAAAAGTTTATACACCCCAAGCCAACTATCCACCAGGGCGCCGATATGGGGAGCACTGTTGCTGCAATCGCGTCAGCTTCTACCGGTCAAGCTACTGAAAAAGACCTTGAAATAATTCATAAGTCTACAATCACGATGTCCGATGCAGAAAAGCTTGAAGCAAAGACTCCAGGATCATGGAAAAACTACCCCGGCAAGCTCGCCGGCGGTGCCCAAGAAGCATATAAAAAACAAAAGGGTAAAAGAAGCGAAGCCGGTTTCGACGAAATCGTAGACCACTTAACGACCCCTGCCTCCAGGGAAGTATCTTTGACATCTGGCGCCCTAGCTGAATCTGAAAGAAACGCTAAAGAGTGGCCTTATAAATCAAATGACCCCAACTCTCCAACGTACCGCGGCCAGCAAGAAATATGGGATCCCTCTCTAAACGGTGGCCAAGGCGGCTATCGAATGGAGACAGAACAAGAGGCCCACAATCGATCAAATGCAAACTTAGCTTCACAAAACAGTCACTTAGTAACCTCAAGTGACGTCATCGAAGACTTATGCGATGGGTTTAGTCTCGGTGATGCGCTAAACGACCTAGGCGAAGATTTCATGAACGAGCTGTTCAGTATCTGGGATGCCTTATCATATCAGTTCCATAACTTCATCTGCATGACACCGGAACAGCGCGCCGAACTTTTACAAAAACTACAAGATGGAACTGCTGACGCCCAGTCAGCCGCCATCCGTGAAGCCACAAAAATTTTAGTTGGCTTTATGGAGATGATCAACTCACTAAGATATAGCTTGGAAGAAGTTCAGGACATCAAAGCTTTGTACCCCAAAGCACTGGATGAGATCACATTTTGTGGACTTTTCGACCTTATGACGGCATTTATCGAATGTCTAGCCCAGGGTTTCGATTTAGAAGAGCTATTAAAGCCACTTCTTATGGCAGCGTTATCTGCTATGCCACCAATG
>MDTB01065014.1_pt1 | contig 42893 bp, 41 predicted proteins | sample 811161 | NCBI WGS metagenome assembly MDTB01 (sample SAMN05326650, study PRJNA326480) | marine metagenome | isolation source: seawater | place: Mediterranean Sea | collected 2009 | reverse complement strand
CTTGAACTAGATTGGAATATTTTAGATAGCGGAGCTTTATACCGAACATTGGCTTATTTTATGAAGGAAAATGCCATCAATTTAGATAATTTCGAGGAAAATCAACATCTATTAAAAGAGAGATTTAAAGTTTCATTTGATCCAGGAACACCAGGTGAGCCCGTGAAAGTTCTGTTTGAAAATGACGATATTACAACGATAGTAAGAACAGAAGAGATGGCTAAATTAACTTCTACTTTAGCTGCAGAACCCATGATAAGAGAGTTTATTAAGCCCTGTCAAAGAGATTTTAGGAAGTTACCTGGCTTGATTGCAGATGGAAGAGATATGGGTACTGTAATTTTTTCCGATGCAAAGCATAAAATCTTTCTGACAGCATCTGTGGAAGAAAGAGCTAAAAGAAGACAAACACAGTTGAAAAGACAAGGTTTGGAGGTTAACATGCGTTCCCTTTTACTTGAAATAGAGGAAAGGGATAAGAAGGACACTGAGAGAGAACATTCTCCTTTGACCCCTGCTGATAACTCAGTGACAATTGATACAACTTACCTAAACCCTGAAGGAGTGGTAAAGGAAATAAAAACTTACCTTTAAATAAAAATATGGCAGCAAATTTTGAACAACTATTAGATGAGAATTTAAGTACATTAATAATGAAACAAGGCAGTCTTGTTACTGGGATTGTTATAGACATTTTAGATAATCATGTAGTTGTACATGTGGGACTAAAATCAGAGGCAGTCGTAGCTGTATCTGAGTTTTACAATGAGTCTGGTAAGTTAGAACTCCAAATTGGTGATGAAGTTCAACTAACCCTCGAAGCTATTGAAGATGGACATGGTAATACTCGAGTATCAAGAGAAAAGGCTATCAAGCAGGAAGTATGGAAACGTATCGAAGATTGTTTGGCTAAAGAATCTGTCCTGAAAGGACTGATTACCGGATCAGTAAAGGGCGGTATGACTGTCGACGTGCAGGGAATCAAAGCTTTTTTGCCAGGATCATTAGCTGAAGTTATTCCTACGAAAGACTTAGAGCATCTTGTTGGTAACTATGAAGAATTCAAAGTCATAAAGCTAGATAAAGAAAAAAATAATGTTGTACTTTCTCGAAAAGCGGTTTTACAAGAGGTAAATTCGGAAGAAAGAGAAAAACTTCTTTCTTCATTGGCTGAGGGACAAGTTATCAAAGGAGTTGTTAAAAACTTAACCGATTATGGAGCATTTGTTGATTTAGGAGGTATTGATGGCCTACTTCACATAACTGATATATCTTGGAGTAGAATTAATCATCCATCCGAAGCTATAAAGATCGGTGAAAAACTCGATGTAAAAATCATTAAGTATGATTCTGATGCTAAGAAAGTCTCCCTTGGCATGAAACAATTAATAGACGATCCATGGGTCGGTATAGAATCAAGATTCCCTCTAAATACATCAGTAATGGCTAAAGTAACAAACCTTACTGATTATGGATTCTTTGCTGAGATTGATAAAGGGGTAGAAGGTTTGGTTCATGTTTCTGAGATCGACTGGACGAATAAAAATATTCATCCTTCAAAGGTAGTTCAATTGAAAGACCAAATCGAAGTAATGATTCTAGAAGTCGATGAAGAAAAAAGAAGGATTTCTTTAGGTTTAAAGCAATTATCAGAAAATCCCTGGCAAGTATTTGAACACACCCATTCAACAGGAGACAAGGTTTCTGGTGCAATTAAGTCCATAACTGATTTTGGCGTGTTTATAGAGCTTCAGGGCGGAATTGACGGATTAGTGCACCTTTCGGACATTTCTTGGGACGAAAGCGAGGAGTCAGCTAGATCACTCAATAAAGGTGATATAGTGGAAGCATTAGTTTTGTCAATCGAATCTGAAAGGGAAAGGATATCCCTAGGAATGAAACAATTAATGTCTGATTCTTTTGGAGATTATACAGAAGCTAATAAAAAAGGCTCAAGAGTAAATGCAAAGATTATTGGATCTACGGAAGATAGAGTTGATCTTGAACTCAGTGCAGATGTTAAGGGATATTTGCCTATGAAAGATTATATTAACTCTATGTCGGATACTCCTCTAGAAGAGGGTACTGAAATTGAAGTTGTTATAGCTAATATTAATAAAAAAGACAGAGAAGTTATACTTTCATTAAGGGCACTAGAAAAACAAGAAGAAAAGAGTGCACTTAAAGACAACGCTATGAAAAACAAAGAGATAGAAGAAGCGACAAAATCTAATATCGGAGATCTTATAAAGGCAGAAATGCAAGACTCTGATAAAGAAGATGAATAAATCTGATTTAATAAAGAAAATATCTGACAGAACACATGTTCTAAATGATAACGACATAGATTTAACAATAAATACAATACTAAACCTCATTTCGGAATCTCTTAATATTGGGAATAGAGTAGAAATTAGAAATTTTGGAACCTTTTCAATCAGGTTAAGAGAACAGAGAATATCAAGAAATCCTCGAAATGGAACTTCAGTTTTAGTTCAAGCAAAACATCATCCTTACTTTAGAGCCTCTAAGTATTTAAAAGAATCTTTAAACAAATAAAAAAAAAGAAGTTGTATAGTATCCTTAGTTAAAGAGGGACATATGCCAAAGGATATAAAAAATTCAGTTAAACAAACATTCATAGATTCAATATCTGTTAAGCAACAAATTATTGATAATAAGTCATATGAAGTACTCATCGAGGCTGGTAGTGTCATTGCTGATTCTATTACTAATGGAGGAAAGCTACTTCTCTGCGGTAATGGAGGGTCTGCAGCTGATGCACAGCACTTAGCTGCAGAATTCTTAATAAGACTTACTTCAGAGGTTAATAGAGAAAGTATTCCTGCACTTTCCCTAGCACAAGACACCTCAACACTTACAGCATGCATTAATGATTATGGTTCAGATGATATTTTTAAAAGAGTATTTTCTGCATTATCATCAAAAGGAGATATTCTTTTGGCTATCACTACTTCGGGTAACTCTAAAAATATCATCGAGACTTTAAAATTAGCCAAAGAAAGAGGTATCTATTCTCTTGGTTTCTTGGGAAATGATGGAGGAGAAGCTTTAGAATATTGTAATTCTGCCTTCGTAGTTCCAGGTATAGTAACTGCAAGAATTCAAGAAAGTCATATCACTGCAGGACATGCCTTATTGCAGTATATAGAAGACCTTTTATTGGAGAGTGGCTGGTTACATAAAGACTAAAAATGAGTTTCTCTTTCATTCTTTTATTGGTAGTTATCATTTTAGTTGGCATCTATTCGTTCATACTTTTAGAGCTTAATCTGTCAGTCGTGAATTTAGATTTATTATTCTTAGAATTAGATATTCAGCTAGGGTATGTAGTCTTAGTATCAGTATTAATTGGAATATTCTGTGCAATATTTCTTGAAATAATTTTCTTCTCTTCCAGAAAAAAAAATAAGAATGAGTGATACCAGGAAACAGATTTTTAATAAACTTTCTTTGCTTGGGGAGGATATTAAGAATGTCCATATTTCTGATTTACTAAGGCAGAAAAGATTTGAGAATAGGACTATTAGAAATGATTTATTAAATTTTGACTATACCAAACAAAGAATTAATGACGAGGTTTTGGATTATCTTTTAGAAATCCCTAATTTAATAAATCTAAGAGATTCTCTCAATTCATTATTTAACGGAAAGATTCATAATCCATCTGAAGATAGAGGTGTCTCACATACACTTTATAGAAAAGAAACTTTAGACCAAGAATTCGAACTTATATCCTCTGAAAGGGAAAGAATACGCTCCTTCTTAAAAAAGAATACTGCAAATACAGAGTTCAAAAACTTAATTTGTTTAAGTATAGGAGGATCTAGATTAGGACCTGAGTTGTTAAGTGAATTTCTATCCTTAGATGGGCCAATTAATATCTACTTCTGTGCAAGCCATGATCTACTGGAGTTAAAAGAAACTTTAAGAAAATGTAAACAAAAAGAAAGTATAGTTTTCGTTTCTTCTAAGTCATTTGAAACATCTGAGATTTTAAAAAATCTTGACCATGTAAGGTCTTGGTTTGAAAACAATACTGATATAAATTTTCAAGATCATTTGTATGGTATTTCTGCAAATGCTTTGGCAATGACTTCTTACGGTATCAAGAATAGTAATCAATTCTTAGTTTTGGATTCTTTAGGAGGAAGATATTCAATATGGTCGTCTATAAGCTTACCTGCTTTTGTTAATTCTGACTTTGACTCCTATAATGATTTACTTGAGGGAGCACGTTTAGCTGATGAGCATACAGCTAAAACTTCTTGGGAATCTAATATCCCTGTGATAATGGCATTATTGAGTTTATGGAATACAAACTCACTAAATATAAATAACCACGGCATATTTACTTACAATTTTCGTTTACGTTCACTTACGAAATATATTTCTCAACTATCTATGGAGAGTAATGGAAAATCTATAAATTTCGAATCAATAGAATCACCCTTTTTGTCCTCTCCATTGATTTGGGGAGGTTATGGCATTGAAGCTCAACACTCTACTTTTCAATGGCTTATGCAAGCTAAGACAAAAACTTCTTGTGATTTTATTGGTTTAAATAATGAAGAAAAAGACACAACAGACTCCTATGAAATTCTTTTATCTCAGTTACTTGCTATGAGTTACGGAAAACAAGATATAAAAAATCCTTACAAATCTGTAAAAGGAAACAATCCTTGCTCTCTACTAATGCTAAAATCACTAGATCTTAAGAGCTTAGGATTTTTATTAGCTATTTATGAACATAAAGTTTTTATTGAAGCTTCTATTCTCGGCATAGATCCTTTTGATCAATGGGGCGTGCAGCTCGGTAAGAAGTTAGTTATAGAAGCTAAAAGAAATAAAGAGTTTTTGAGAGATTATTTTTCTGAAATATCTCTTCCTAAATCCTAGTTTATAATCTGCAAATGGAACATAAGATTTCTACCGAATCTCCTTATCTAATTCCAGTCCTAGAAAAGGATATAAGAGATTTCATTAAAGCAATACCAAAATCTCCCGGTGTTTATAAATTTCTAGATAAATCTAATAATCCAATTTATATCGGTAAGGCTAAGCGGCTAAATCATAGGGTTGCATCTTATTTTAGGAAATCTTCAAAAACGAAAAAGATAATAAAACTTCGGCAGCAAGCTAAATTCATTGAGTTTGTTTTAACAAATACTGAGCTTGAATCTCTCCTTCATGAGCAATTTTTAATCAAAGAATTTAAACCTAAATTTAATGTTCAATTCAAGGATGACAAAGGTTACCCATGGATAAAAATTGAATCTAAAGAAAATTTCCCTGCTGCTAAATCCTTTTTAGGAAAAAAATTAGAGAATGGAAAGTTTTTTGGTCCTTTTCCAAATTCTTACGCGGTCAGGGATGCCTTAAAGCTTATTCAGAAAACCTTTAAATTAAGAAATTGTTCGGATGCGTACTTTAAAAATAGAAGTAGACCATGCCTTCAGTATGAAATTGGAAGATGTTCTGCTCCATGTATTGGTCTTATCGATAAGAGAGAGTATCTATTAGAAGTTAAAAGGGCAGAATTATTACTGGAAGGAAAATCTGAAGATCTTATAAATAATTTTTATATTTCAATGGATAATTTTTCACGAATTAAAGATTATGAAAAGGCAGCAATTTACAGGGATAGAATTTCAGCATTAAGAGACATACAAAGGTCTCAAAGTATTGCAGGGTTTAACAAAAGTAGAGATGCCATATATATATCTTCCTCTTCAACTAAGGTTAAAGTTGGAGTTACTTCAGTCAATCAGGGATGGGTTACAGGGCATCAGAACTATTTGCAAATAGAAGGCTTCGATGAGAAAGATATTTTAGGTAATTTCATTACTCAAAATTATTTAAATAATAAAGTCTGTCCAGACTTTCTTGTTGTTAATCAAAAATTAGAGAATAAGGCTCTTTTAGAGAAGGCACTATCTGCTAAGTTTTCTCGTAAAATATCTATCATCACTAAACCTGGAAAAAAAGATAAAGGCCTTTTAGATACCTGTAAAGCAAACACTGACTATATTTTAAAAAAGAATCAGTTAGATAAAGATATCGATATTAAATTTAAAGAATTAAGTCAGTATTTGCAACTGCAACGAGATTTGACCTTGATAGAATCTTACGATATTAGTCACCACGCAGGCAAGAATGCTATAGCTGGATGTGTTGTATATACAGCGCAAGGAAAGGAAAAAGATTTATATAGAACATACAATATAAGTAAGCCCAACTCGGGTAACGATATTGGTTCTATGATCGAATTAATAGAGAGAAGGTTCTTAGGTGTGAAAACAAGAAAGTTGCCAGACCTTATTATTATCGACGGAGGAAAAACACACCTTAATCAGGTTCTTCAGGCATTCAAAGTATGCAATATTGATGACGTAAATGTGATTTCAATTTCAAAGGGTATTAGAAGAAAAGCTACCTTTGATACTATCCACTTTCCTAACAGAGAAAGTATCACTATAAATCAGGCCTCTATATCTCATCAATTTATTCAGGAGATTAGGGACGAAACACATAGATATAGCATAACAATGCAGAAGAAAAAAATGAGGAAAACTTCTATACAGTCTTCAATTGATGAATTATCCGGAGTAGGCAGTATTAGAAAAAAATCATTATTACGTTACTTCGGTTCTCTTGAACAAATAAAGAGAGCAAGCATAGACGATTTAAGTGAGGTTTCAGGTATAGGTAAAGTTACCGCAGAAGCAATATATAAACAAATACACATTCTATAAAATGGCAAATTACATAACAATTTTAAGAATATTTCTAATATTACCAGTCCTTATTTTAGCCTCTCCCGAATCTAGCCATTTAAATTGGATGGCCCTAATTTTATTTATTATAGCTGGGATTACAGATAGGTTAGATGGCTATGTAGCTAGAAAGACAAAGACCGAGAGTTCTCTAGGAGCCCTCCTTGACCTCATAGCTGACAAACTACTTATATGTATTGTACTGTTATGGGTAACATTTTACATAGGTGAAAGTTATTTATTAATTCCTACTATAATTATTATCTCAAGGGAACTTTTAGTTTCAACGATAAGACAATTTTTAGCAGAAACTTATGGGAAAAACCCTATCAAGGTATCATTTATAGCTAAAAGTAAAACTACATTGCAGGTCATTGCCACCTCTCTATGTTTAATTTCTCCAAATTTCGATGAGTTATTTATGCAAATAGCCATATTTTCTCTATGGTTATCAGCATTGGTATCAATCTATAGCTTATATGATTATCTGACTGCCTACAAAATTAAAATAAAATAACTGGTCTATTTCTTTTACTTTAATAAAATGACCTTAATAATATATGAAAAAGAAAGCTTTAATTACGGGAGTAACTGGTCAGGATGGTTCCTACTTGGCAGATTTTTTACTAGAAAAAAATTATCAAGTACACGCTATAAAACGTCGCTCTTCTTCATTTAATACCCAGAGAATAGATCATATTTATCAAGATCCACACATAGAAGATCAAGACTTTGTTCTTCATTATGGTGACCTAACCGATTCTTCAAACTTAACAAGGATTATTTCTGAAATTGAACCTGTCGAGATTTATAATTTGGGAGCACAATCTCACGTCGCTGTAAGCTTTGAATCTCCAGAATATACAGCTGATGTTGATGCATTAGGTACTCTACGTTTGCTTGAAGCAATAAGGTTTTTAGGACTCGAGAGAAAAACTAAGTTTTATCAGGCCTCAACTTCAGAACTTTTTGGACTAGTTCAAGAAACACCCCAAGTTGAAACTACACCCTTTTATCCCAGATCTCCCTATGGAGTAGCAAAGCTTTATGCTTACTGGATAACAATAAATTACAGAGAGTCATACAACATGTTCGCTTGTAACGGCATATTATTCAATCATGAATCTCCTAGAAGAGGAGAAACCTTTGTAACAAGAAAAATAACTAGAGGGTTAGCAAACATTGCTCAGGGGCTTGAAAATTGTTTGTATCTGGGTAACTTAAATGCCTTAAGAGATTGGGGGCACGCGAAGGATTATGTGAGAATGCAATGGATGATGCTTCAGCAAGATAAACCAGATGATTATGTGATAGCTACCGGGTTGCAACATTCAGTAAGAGACTTTGTTGATTTAGCTGCAAAAGAATTGGGAATTAATATTAAATTCCACGGTGAAGGATTAGATGAACATGCAGTCGTAGAGTCTGTTGTTGGCGAAAATGCACCGTCAGTAAAAAAAGGCGACACAATAGTTAAGATAGACCCTAGATACTTCAGACCAAGTGAAGTTGAGACCTTGCTTGGTGACCCTTTAAAGGCAAAAAAACAATTAGGTAGGACACCTCAAATCAGTTTAGAGCAATTATGTTCGGAAATGGTGCAGAAAGATTTGACTTTAGCGAAAAAGAAACAGTTATTGAATAATCATGGGTTCGAAAGTAATGATATTTAGCTGTTACCTTTAGTGACTATTCAATGTCTCTTTGTTTAAAAAATTATCAAATAAAATCTCTAAAAAACATTTCATGAAACTTAACTAATGTGTATTTATATTTATCAAGATGCTAAACAAGGAAGATAAAATTTATGTTGCTGGGCATAAAGGCCTTGTTGGATCTTCGATAGTAAGATTTTTACAAAAAAAGGGTTTCTCAAATTTAATTTTAAGAAATCACAAGCAACTCGATCTGACTGATCAAGCAAAAGTTGAAGATTTCTTTTCAAGTGAAAGACCTGATATTGTAATCATCGCAGCTGCACGAGTAGGGGGCATACATGCAAATAACACTTACCCTGCAGAATTCATTTATCAAAATCTGATGATAGAATCAAATCTAATCCATTCCTCTTTCATAAATAATGTAAAAAGACTCCTTTTCTTGGGCAGTACATGTATTTATCCCAGAGATTCAAGACAACCTATGAAAGAAGATGATCTTTTAACTGGAGTCTTGGAGCCTACAAATGAGCCTTATGCAATTGCTAAGATAGCAGGTATCAAATTATGCGAATCCTATAATCGACAATACGGAACTGACTATAGATCTATAATGCCTACAAGCCTTTATGGTACTAATGATAATTTTCACCCAACAAACTCACATGTAATACCTGCTCTAATTAGAAGATTCCACGAAGCTAAGATCAATCATGATTCAGAGGTAGTTGTTTGGGGTACTGGTGAGGTTAAGAGAGAGTTCCTTTACGTTGATGATCTAGCCGACGCTTCATTTTTTGTTCTTGATTTAAATAAAGATACTTATGAAAAGCATACTAGTCCTTTACTTTCTCATCTAAATGTAGGTTCGGGATCTGACTTAAGCATCAAAAATTTAGCTTCACTAGTGAAAGAAGTTACAAACTTTCAAGGTAAAATAACTTATGACTCTAGTAAACCTGACGGAACTCCTAGAAAACTAGTCGATATTTCGAGACTTTCAAATATAGGGTGGAAGGCAAAGACTGACTTAGTCTCTGGACTATCAATTACTTATAAATGGTATCTAGAAAACATACTTTAATATTTAATTTTAGTGAGCGATAGAAAAAGTAGAGTTTTAAAGGGATTTTTTGCAAGTCTTGGTGGAGGAGTGCTACTTCAAATAGTTAGTTTGTTAGTAATACCTCTTTATTTAGATTTTACTTCGCAAGAGTTATTCGGAATATGGCTTACATTAGGAGCAGTGTTAAGCTGGATTCAAATAAGTGACATGGGACTTGGATTGTCTTTAACTAAACGTTCGGTTGAGGCATTAGAAGAAAGTGATTATGAGTTACTTCGAAGATTGATTTTCGGTTCTATTTTTTCTACATTATTTTTTGGAGCCATGGTTGCTGCCGTAGGCTTTCTCATTACAGATTTTCTTATTAATTTTTTTGGGATAAGAGAAATTTATCAGCAGAGTTTTATTCAAACCTATCATCTGCTTCTTCTTATTGCTGTTCTAGGACCAAGTTTGGCTACTTTTTCTTCTATAATAAATGCAAAGCAACATATTGCTTTTTTGAATATCAAAAATACTTCTCTTAAACTTATCTCTATAGCCGTAACTATATTTTTATTATTCAATGATTTTGGGATAGTGTCTTTTGCTTATGGGCTCTTATCTGAATTTTTCTTAATGATCATAATAGATCTCGTCTATCTTAAAAAGATTGATAGAAAAATTAGCCTCTATCCATTCAAAACATCTGTAAAAGAAGTTTTAAGTCTGATCAAATTCGGGAGTTCTTATCAAGCGCTCAAGATAGCGAATGTAATTTCTACAAATACGGATAATATAATAATAGCATCTATTCTTGGGGCATCCTCAGTAACTATTTTTGTATTTACCGGTAAGTTAGCTTTTTTGCTAGCAGTATTCTTGATAAGTGTTCTACCGTCTGTATTGTTCCCAGGCATAGCTCAACTTTTTGAACTTAGCGATAATATGAAGATTGAAAAGGTCTATTCTAAATTGACCGAGTTTAGCTTAAGGCTAGGACTATTTTCTGGGATTACATATTTGTATGTAAATGAAGCATTTATATCAATATGGGTTGGTTTAGAAAATTATGGTGGTGATTTAGTTACAATTGCGTTTGTTCTTTGGATTTTTATCGAAAGTTTCATAAGAGGTCTTACGAGTATAATTTTAGCTTCTGGTTCTTTATCAGGGTATACAGTTGTTTCTTTAATGGAGGCAATGCTCAACATAACTTTTACCCTTCTTTTAATTGATCATTTTGGTTTAATTGGCGTTGTTTTGGGCACTGTTATAAGCAGAATTATCACTCTTTTTTATGTTCCTTGGAAAATAAATTCTCTTTTGAGTATAAAAAGCTCCTCTTATATTAAGAATATTCTTAAAAATATAATTATTTACTCTATACCTATGCTTCTAGTAGGTTACGGGATAAATAGTATGGCAATATTTAGTGAGGAACCCATTTTATATATATTAACAATTATTGCTTCTTTATTATTTACAAATGTTTTTTTGTACGAAGGTATATTTCTTATTAGTCAAAAGGGGTTAAGCTTAAAAAATAGAATAAAATCACTCAAAGACGAATATTATTCTGTATGATTCTCAACTTACTTAACTAAGAGAAATTGTCGCGATCCTAACCCAATGATAGAAATCATTTCACATCGAGGAATTTGGTACGATAAAGAGGATAGAAATACTCTACCGTCTTTTGAGAAATCCCTCGAACTTGGATTCGGCATTGAAACTGATATTAGAGATCATGAGGGAGAAATTGTCATTTCTCATGATCCACCTAAGCAAAGCAAGAATCTTATTACTTTTGATGAATTCTTATTCCTTTATCAATCTTCAATAGTAAAACCTAATTTAGCTTTGAATATTAAAGCAGATGGCTTAGCGGACATGCTGAAAAAAAAATTGGATCAATATAACGTTTTAAATTATTTTGTTTTTGATATGTCTGTCCCTGATTGTCTTAATTATCGCAAAGAAGAATTGATCTACTATACAAGACAAAGTGAAATAGAATGCAATCCATTTTTATACGAAGACTCTTATGGAATTTGGTTAGATTGTTTCTATAAGGATTGGATTGATAAAGAAACAATATTATTTCATTACGGAAATAAAAAAAATATGTGCATAGTTTCTCCTGAGTTGCATGGACGTCCTTACAAAGAGGCATGGCAAACATATAAAGATATTATGAAAAGCAATCCAAATATAGAAATCAGTATCTGTACTGACTATCCTACAGAAGCTAAGGAATATTTTGCAGAAAATTAAGGCTGTCATATTTGATTTAGATGGTGTCCTTGTAGAAGCTAAGGATTGGCACTATGAAGCATTGAACATGGCTTTAGCTGTATTTGGATGTGATTTCTCTTATGAAGAACACTTGACCACTTTCGATGGTTTACCTACAAAAACAAAATTAAATCTCCTGCATGAGATAAAAAATTTTCCACTTGAGTTATCCGAAATTGTTTACGATCTAAAGCAGATCTATACTAACGAGTTCTTTTCAACCAGATGTTTCCCTGATTTTTCGATAGATTATTTGTTTAGAAAGTTAAGAGAGAATAATATACGCACTGCGGTCGCAAGTAACTCTATAGCTGCTACAGTCAATCAAGCTATGGTTAATCTAGATATTCAGAAATATATTGAATTTTCTCTGAGTAACGAAGATGTAAATGAGCCTAAGCCTAGCTCTGAAATTTACCTTAAAGCCATAGAGATGCTTGATCTACTGCCCTCTGAATGCCTTATTATAGAGGACAACATCAATGGGATAACTGCAGCTAAAGCCTCTGGGGCATTTTGTTTGGAGGTAAAAGAAGTAGAAGATGTAAATCACATTAATGTCTTTAGCTACATTGATAAAATTAATAGCAATTTGATATGATTTTAATATTCCCTCAGGCAACTCAATCTTTCAATGATCTTTTTAGGCAAATGATAGATACATCGACAGCAATAAAATTCCTCGACAAATCTTTAGCTGGCTATGATCTGACAAAGGTTGAAAATATAGTAATAGTTTTACTACAAGATCAAGTTGTCGAAAAATTTATAGATAACTACTTAAAAAACCAAAATTTAGTTCAGAAATTTGAAATTCTAACCCTGAAGAAAGAAACATCAGGTGCAATTTGCTCCACATTAATGGCAATTTCGTCATTAATGGGACACAAAGTTATAGTTTCAGCTTTGGATCAAATTTTAGTAGGTAGAAAGATAAACTTTGATGATATGCTAAAAAGCAATCACGATGTAATCGTTCCAACTTTTTTCTCTCATGATAACTCTCTTTGTTATACATTGAAGGATGACAACGGAAAGGTTATACAACTCTTTGAAAAGAAGTTCGTCAGTAATGATGCAATACTGGGAGTGTATTACTTGAAGGACTTTACAGATTTTTATAAGCAATGCCATGAACTTTTAATTAAATATAAAGGCTTTAAAGAAAGAGTTTTCTATACTTCAGATGTGATCAATAATTATATAGGAGAAGGCTATGATTGTATTTTCCCCAATACCGATATTGGTTATCATAAAATCAGGTGTCTAAAAGATTTAAATGAAATTCTATGAAAAAGATAAAATTAGAGCATTTCGTTAGAGGCTGGTTAGTAGGAAATTTTGAGCCAACTCTCCTTAAAACACAGGAAATAGAAGTAGCGATACAGTCATATAATAAAGGAGAAGAAGAGCCTCAGCATTTTCATAAAATTGGTACCGAAATCTCTATTATGGTTACTGGGGAAGCTTCTTTTAATGGCCAAGTTATATCTGAGGGAGAAGGAGTCATAATTGAACCAAATGAATCAAATATCTTTCGAGCCCTCTCAAGTTGTAAAGTTTTAGTTATAAAATATCCAAGCAACACGGAAGATAAATATCTAGGAGAATCAATTGATTAATATTGTTATTCCTATGGCAGGGCTTGGAAGCAGATTCTCGAGCGCTGGCTATGATAACCCCAAACCATTTATTGATGTAAATGGAAAGCCTATGATCGAAAGAGTTATAGAAAATTTATTAATACCCGACTCGCGGTTTATTCTGCTTGCAAGAGAAGAGCATATAGATGAATTTTCAGTCTACTTAGACAATTTGAAAGCAAAATATAACCTTATTGTTTTTCCTGTAGCTAATCTTACGCAAGGAACTGCTTGTACAGTTTTACTGTCAAGAGATCTCATCAGTGATGATAATAGATTGATTGTTGCAAACTCTGATCAGATTATCGACTTAGATTTCGCAGAGTTTGTAGAAGATGCCATGCAAAGAGATTTAGATGGTTCAATTCTTACTTTCGAAGATGAAATGAAAAATCCTAAATGGTCGTTTGCTAAAACTGATCAAAATAACCTTGTAGTCGAAGTTCAAGAAAAGAAGCCTATATCTAATAAAGCTACAGTAGGTATATATTATTTTAGGAAAGGTTATGACTTTGTAGAAGCAGCTATTGATATGGTTTTAGATCAGAATACAGTTAATGGCGAATATTACACTTGTCCAGTTTATAACTACCTAATAAAGAAAGGCATGAATATAGGAATTTTCGATGTAGATGAAAAACTTATGCATGGTTTAGGCACTCCAGAAGATTTAGATCTTTATTTATCTAGACAATAATTCGCTACAATCTGATGTTTAAGTTTCCAGACTTCTTTTCAAAATTTTTTTTGAAGTTTTTTATCTCTATTTTTGAAAAATTTTCAAATTTATTTATAACATTTCATTTGAGGCCTTCGCTTGCTGACAGAGTGAAATATCTTCCATCAGCTAACATAAGCCACACTGGCTCCAAGATTGCTATCGTAATGCAAGGCCCAATCTTAATGGAAGATGACTTTACTTTTGAAACGTTAAAGCTTTATTCCAAGATTTTTTCTCAGCATCAAATCATTTTCTCTACTTGGGAGGATGAAGAACTATCTCACTTAAATAAGATAAAAAGTTTACCTGTAGAACTTGTCCTGAACTCTAAACCAGAATTCAGTGGAGCATCCAATGTAAACTTTCAAATTACTTCTTCATCTGGAGGGATAAAAAGAGCTAAAGATCTAAACTCTGACTATGTTTTTAAAACTAGATCGGATCAAAGAATTTACTCTAAAGATGCTATTTCTGTATGTCTGGCTTGTTTAAAACAATTCCCCTTAGTTAATATTGAAAATCAGATTGAAAGGATAGTCTCTTTTAATCTGAATACTTTCAAATATAGACTATATGGAATTTCCGATATGAATAATTTTGGTAACATCTCGGATATGGAAAAATACTGGTGTGCTGATCTAGATACAAGAAAGGAGGAAGAATTTAGTGAAACAAAGAGCTTAAAAGAATATGCAATGCAGCGGTATGCAGAAGTCTTTTTTGTAACATCCTTTTTAAATCTAATTGAGAGAGAAATCACTTGGACATTAAAGGATAGCTGGGAAGTATATTCTGAAAATTTTTGCATACTGGATGTGGGCTGCCTAGACTTACTATGGAAAAAATATTCTCATGAAGAATATAGAAATTTAGACTACGAAAAAATTGCTGGAAATCAATTTGGCTTCAGTGATTGGTTAATAATGCAGTCCCATAAACCATCAGATGTCCCTGAACATATTATCGAAATGGATGCTAGTAAAGTAGACTTCCTTTCAAATGAATAATAAAGATATCTTAGCTTGTAAGATTCATACTAAATACTATGCAATATAGGAGAGAAATTGATGGATTAAGGGCGTTAGCTATAATGCCAGTTCTTTTTTTTCATGCTGGATTTAGTTCTTTCTCGGGTGGATTTGTTGGCGTAGATGTTTTCTTTGTAATCAGTGGATACTTGATTAGTTCTTTGTGCATAGAAGAGCTTGAAAAAGGCAAGTTTTCAATTCTGAGCTTTTATGAAAGAAGGGCCAGGCGTTTATTGCCTCCTTTATTCTTAGTCCTTGGATTTTCGATCTTTTTTTCCTGGATATGGTTTTTACCTGAGGAATTAATGTCTTTCCATAAAAGTCTCTTTTCAGCTTTATTCTTCGTTTCAAATATCTTCTTTTGGCAGACTTCAGATTACTTTGCGGTTTCGAATATGCCTCTTCTGCATACTTGGAGTTTGGCGGTTGAAGAGCAATTTTATTTAATTTTTCCTTTATTTCTAATTTTGTTTTGGAATTTGGGTATACGAGTAATTTTTGCAGTCGCTTCAGTAGTTTTATTGTTAAGTTTTTTTCTTTCAGATTGGGCTTCATATACTTATCCAGTAGCTAATTTTTATTTATTACCAACGAGAGGTTGGGAGTTACTCGTTGGAGTATTGGTATCTTTCTTCCTGCTAAACAGAAACAAGGACTTTATTTTAAATAGAAATTTAGATGATCTACTATCTTTCATCGGCTTGTGCTTAATTCTTTTTTCTATAACAAGCTTCGATAGTTCTACCCCTTTCCCAGGCAGGTATGCCTTGTATCCTGTAATTGGAACTGCTCTTGTTGTCATTTTCAGTTCCAAAAAAACAAGAGTTGGCTGGTTTTTGGGTTTAAAACCTTTAGTAGGTATAGGCTTATTAAGTTATAGCTTATATCTTTGGCATTATCCTTTATTTAGCTTTGCCGAGATAAGAAATTTAAAAGAGCTAAGTGATAATCTTTATTTATATTTAATACTAATAAGTTTTGTATTGAGCTACATAAGCTGGAAATATATTGAGAGCCCTTTCCGAGATAGAAGATACAATTTCAAGAATAATCTATTTTACAAGTTATCATCTGTCTCTTTTTTCATATTGATAATTACATTTGCATCTTTTAACGGCAAGAGCCCTTACTCTTCTACCTCAGATAAAAATCTAGAAAAAATCTTAGCTGATTTATCATGGCCCACCGATTTGAAATTAGATAAAGACTGTCAGGAAATCTTCGGTGCAAATCAATATTGTTTAATTCATGATATCAATCAAGAGCCAACGGACGCACTAATTGGCGATTCCCATGCAAATCATTTTTATCCTGGATTGAGTCATTATCTGTCATTACAAGGGAGGAATTTATTAATGCAAGGCGGTGGAGGGTGTGCTCCTTTCTTTGGAACAGACAGAGGCGTAGATAGGGGAGGGAACATACGATTCAAATGCTACGAACATCTAAAAGAACCATTCAATAATATCTTAAATAGCTCTAGCATTGATAGGGTTTTTATAGCTTTTCATCATTATGCATATTTTGAAGATAGTGTTAATTTTATAGATAAAGAAGGACTGATAAAAGAAGATTCGAATTTCAAAAATTCTTTAAAAGCACTTCTGAGGACGGTTCAGAGGTTAGAAAATAAAGACAAAGAAGTTATTCTTATTTATGACCTACCTGAACTGGATATGAATCTTGATTTTTTTTCTTGTATTAGGAGTATTTATATATTTAATCATGAGAATAGTTGCTTGAATAAAGCCTTTAAATTTAATGCAATAAAGTATGATGAAATGTTGAAAGAACTTCAAACAGAGACTAACATCAAGATCTTTTATACTCACCCTTTTCTTCATAATTTTCCTATAAAAGAGGGAGATCTTTTATATAGAGAGGAAACACATCTTTCTTTGAAAGGTTCTTTATACCTATCCACCTTTTATGATTTCTAGATTCCATTTATCGAATTTAAAGTACATTACATTTACTAGCGTGTAAAATATAGTGCAAGGCTGGGTGGCAGAGTGGTCATGCAGCGGATTGCAAATCCGTCTACGCCGGTTCGATTCCGACCTCAGCCTCCATATTAGTGTTCAATGAGTTAAGCTAAAACTGCTTTGATGGATTATAATAACTAAAAATATATTTTGGCCCAGATGGTGGAATTGGTAGACACAAGGGACTTAAAATCCCTCGAAGGAAACTTCGTCCCGGTTCGAGTCCGGGTCTGGGCACCAAACTTTTAACACATTAATTATGTCCGAAAATTTAAACGAAGAAGAAATAACAGACGATTCTCTAATAATGAAAGACATATTTTTTTTACTATTAGAATATTGGAAGTCAATAGTGTTAATAACTTCTACTGCTGCAGTAATTTCAGTTTTTTATGCTCTGTCTGTACCGAACTATTATTATTCAACAGCAATCCTTAAACCTTCAGAAACTGCCTCAGGTATGTCTTCAATGTTATCTCAGTACTCTGGTCTAGCCTCTTTGGCTGGCATCACTATGCCTACAGATGCTCAGATGGATAATCCTGTTTTAGCTCTTGAAATAATAAAAACTAAGGACTTTTTTGAATCTTTATACTTAGATGAAAAATTTCTAATTAATATAGCAGCCTTGGACTCTTTCAATAAAACAACAAAAGAAGTATCGATAGATCCAGAGATTTATGATTCAAAAGAGATGAAATGGGTTAGGGAACCTTCGGAAATAGGCAATATAAAGCCCTCCATACAAGAAGCACATGAACTTTTTCTGGAAGAAAATTTAATAGTAGCTAGAGATTTAAAAACTGGTGTTGTTTCTATAACAATTAGCCATATATCGCCATACATAGCTAAAGATATGACTTACGATATTGTGAATAAGCTAAATGACTATATGAAGAATCAGCAAACAGATCTAGCTCTTAAATCAAAAGAGTATTTAGAGGGCCAGTTAGCTGAGACAAGATATCAAGAAATGCAAAAGATTTTGGCGGCACTTTTGGAGAAAGAAATGCAAACCTTACTTTTGTCTTCAATAACTGATGCATTTGTTTTTGAATATTTAGATAAACCTCGCGTACCTGAAAGAAAGGCTGGACCAAAAAGAGCTATGATCTGTATATATGGAACGATCCTAGGAGGAATGCTTGCTATTCTCATCTCATTATTTAGAATTTTTTTACCACCGCTTTTTTCTAAAGATTGAATTTTTCTTATAGACTATGCATGAATTAATTGGGAGGATCATTCTTTTCTTTGTAAGTTTTTTACCGGTTTGGGTGCTTTTAAAGTTAGAGTCAATTTTTGCTAGAAGTACTGGGAAGGGCCAAAAAGAAAACTTATCATCGGAAGTAGCTTTATGCCTAGGTCTCCTTCAAGGAGAACCCAATATTTTCTTAGATGTAGGTGCGAATAAAGGAGAGTATACTCTTGAGGTTCTGAAGCATTATCCAGATTTAAAGTCTTATTTATTTGAGCCGTCTCCAGAAAACATAGAAGTCCTTGAACGAAGCTTTCCTGAAAATGATGTTAACGTTTTTGGTATCGCCCTCTCAAATTTTAATGGGGTCTCTAATTTATTTTCCGATTTTCCAGGATCAGGAACAGCGTCGTTAACTAAAAGAGAAATTCCTTCCTCTGATGTAACTTTTGACTTATTGACAAAAGTAGAAGTTTCCACAGTGGAAGAATTTTGGAATAAAAATATTAATTACGATTATATAGACCTTTTGAAGATTGATGTTGAGGGTCACGAACTTGATGTCTTAGAGGGATGTGGCGAGAAAATAAAAAGCATTAAAGTTATTCAATTTGAATTCGGTGGAACTCATATTGACACTCGTGTTTTTTTTAGGGACTTTTGGAATTTTTTTGAAAGCAATGATTTCTGTCTTTACAGAATTGCAGATAAGAAATGTATAGAAATTAAATCCTACAGTTTAGATTTAGAAGTTTTTCAAACAACTAATTACATTGCTATGAACAGGACACCTACTTAATGGCATGAAAGTTCTACCAGTTATTTTATCAGGCGGCAGTGGCACGAGACTATGGCCTCTTTCAAGAAAATCTCTTCCTAAACAGTTTTTAAAAAGCTTCAGTCAGAGTTCTCTATTTCAAGAGACAATCAAAAGAGTTAAAAGACTTGAGTTGGAGGAGCTTCTTGAGCCCCTTATTATCTGTAGTAATGAACATAGGTTCCTAGTAAGAGATCAATTGGAAGAGATAAAGGCTGATTACACTGATATTATTACCGAGCCCATTCCAAAAAACACCGCCCCTGCTATTGCTATAGCAGCGCTTTATTCAATCGGAAAGTATGCAGAAGATGTCAAACTCATAATTTTGCCAAGTGACCATAAGATTAAAGATGATAGTAAGTTCGCAAAAGTTTTGAGCAGGTCTATTTCTTATTGTCAGGAGAATAGAATTATAACTTTTGGCTTGGAACCAGATTTTCCTCATTCCGGATATGGGTATATCGAAAAAGGAGCAATTAAAGAAGAGGCTGATAACACCCTCTATGAGGTAAAGGATTTTGTTGAAAAACCTGAAAGTGCTGAGGCAATTGAAATGGTAAGATCCGGTAACTACTTATGGAATAGTGGTATATTTGTAGTGAATAGTCAAACGTATATAGACTCTATCGCTGATGTTTCTGAGACAATAATTGACAATTGTAAAAACTCTTTGAAGCATGCCAAAAAAGATATTAATTTTCTAGCTTTAGCGGATGATTATTTCAAAAAAACTACTTCTGATTCCATAGATTATTTACTTTTAGAGAATTTAGATACTACTGTATTTTCTCTAAATGTCATTAAATTAGATGTGGGTTGGACAGATCTAGGGAGCTGGACTTCAGTTTGGTCAGAATCAGAGAAAGATTCATCTGGAAATGCAGTCACAGGTGATGTAATTGCATTAGACAGCAAAAATAATTTAATTTTTTCAGAAGATTCACTTGTTGCGACACTGGGTATAAATGATCTTGTTATTATATCTTCAGAAGATGCTTTGCTAGTAGCGAAAAAACAAGATAGTGAGAAAGTCAAAGTTCTTTTAGAAGAATTAAGAAAAAGAAATAGTTCACAAGTAGATAATCATAGACTTATCTATAGGCCTTGGGGTTCTTTCAAGACTCTTGAAGAAGGTAAGAGTTTTAAAGTTAAAAGACTCTCTATTAATCCAAAGCAAAAAATATCTTTACAAAAGCATTCTTACAGGTCAGAACATTGGGTTGTTGTAAAAGGTAGTGCCTTAGTAACAAAAGACGATAAGGACTTTATACTTAATGTCAACGAATCTACATATATACCAGTAGGATCTATTCATTCAATTGAAAATCCAACAGATAGTAGATTAGAGTTGATAGAAGTGCAGAGTGGGGACTATCTTGGAGAAGATGATATTCATCGATTTGAAGATATATATGGCAGAGAAGATGAGTAAAATTAGGGTTTTACTCAGAAATCTAACTAATAGTTTGATTTCTTTCGCGGGCTTGAGGGTAGTAAATAAATCATGGGGACCCAAAGGTTTTCTCTCTTCTTTAAAAAAACTAAAACTTCTTTCTTTTGAACCAGAACTTATTATCGATGTCGGTGCTGCAAGGGGGGAATGGTCTCTTGAATGCTTTGAAGCTTTTCCGGAATCGAACTACCTTTTAATAGACCCACTTCCTGAAAATATACAAAAATTAGAAGCCATACGGAAAGAAAAATCATTTGATTTTTGGTCAGGCGCACTAGGATCTTCGACGGAAGAGCTTGAAATAAATCTTCATGAAGATCAGAGTAGTTTTTATAAAAGTGAATACACTTCTGACAACACACTAAAAGTACGTGTAAAAACTTTGGATGTACTTCTTAAAGAAACCTATCCTGATATAAAAAAAAATATATTGTTAAAATTAGATGTTCAGGGTTTTGAGCTGGAAGTTTTAAAAGGGGCTCAAGATAAATTCAGTGCCATAGAGGTAATATTGATCGAGGTTTCATTCAGAGAGATCTATAAAAAGACACCACTTGCAGGCGAGCTCATAAGCTATATGCATTCCCAGGGCTATAGAATTTACGATATTTGTACATACGCCCAAAGGCCAAATGATAATGAGCTTGCGCAATCTGATATATTATTCGTAAAAAATGGGAGTTCGATTTTTAAAGACGAAAGATGGAATGTGCAGCAAAGATGAATGTAGTAACTTTTAAATCTTAGGTATTTTTATTGGCAACTTTATTAACAAATAACAACCAACCTACTACTGAGATAAGATTTGGTTGGATCCTAGTCCTTATCTTCTGCTCAGGTCTCATGGTCTTTCGAGAATTTGACGCGCTTTCAAATCTTGTTTTTTTATCATTAACAATATCAATGATAGCTCTGAAGACAGTAAATTACCAAATTAGTTCTTTCTCTTCTCTATTTGTATTGACGTCTATAATTTTTTATCCTTTTGCCGTTTCATTGAATCTTCTTTTACCTATTCCAGCTGTTCGACCAGATCTTTGGGTTCATACATATAGCTCTTTAATAGGCTACGTTTATTCGATTACCTTCTTAATATTTGGGTTCGGTTTTGTCAATTTAATCTTTAGAAATAGAAGTTATAAAACCATAGGTAACAATACTTCTCCCTTGCTCTTCAATATCTTATTGTTTTCAATAATTTTTCTGGTTGTGCCCATTAAAATTGCAACAGGTAATTACTATCACACAACCATTGGTGGATTTGTCGAAGTATCGAATTGGTCAAATATACTTGGTTTATCTTCGTGGGTGTCTTATTGCGGCCTTTACCTTCAGATGAACAGATACTTCAAGACGAGAGCGAAGATAGATGGAATGTTTACTTTAGCTATGCTATTTATTCCTATTTTACTATCTCTGCCAAGCGGTAATAGAGAGTCAGCAATTGAACATCTGCCAATTGCTTTCATACTTTATCTGACTTTTGAAAAAAATCTAAAACTAAGAATTTTTGCTTTATCTACATCTTTAGTAATGGTAACTTTTTTGCTTATTTTTATGTATGCCTACAGAGATAGTGGCATAACAGCCAGCAATTCTGTTGCAGATCAATACTCTCAAGTTGCGGATGCTGAATATATCTCTGCAAATCAAACTCCTGTTCAAGGGCTGATTGAGAGAGTGTCTGAATTTGCAGCACTTGGGAGAGTGATTGATCATGTACCAAAAAGAACTCCCCATAGTGGTCTTCATTCTATGGATACTTGGTGGCAGATATTAATTCCAGGAACTTTTAGACCAACAGAAAATAAACTTAATTTTAATGAACCTGCTGAATTTTCTAGAGATATAGGTATAGCACCAGGCTGGTGGTCCTCAGCTCCAATTATGTTAAAAGGAGATTTTTTTAGAAGATTTGGTTGGACAGGTCTATGCTTTGGGATGTTTTTGGTTGGTTTAAGCATAAGAATATTAGATTATTGTTTTAGATCAAAATCTGATATTTTTAGAATTATCTTCTACACCATTATGGCAAAAACCATATGGAGGTTGTATTCAGGCTCCTTTTTATCTCTTGTTGTTGGTTTTACAAGAGAATTATTGTTGGCAGTTTTGATTGCTTATGTCTTAACTTATGTGGCTAGCTTAAAAGGACCAAAAAAACTTAGTAGATAATTAGTTATGTGTGGCATCGCTGGAATTATAGACTTCTCTGATAAAAATAATCATTCTAAGCATGTCCATGTAATGGTTGATAAACTTATACATAGAGGACCGAATAATAATAATGTAAGGCAGGATGGCCTAATAGCTTCGCTTGGACATACTAGACTTTCAATCATAGATCTTGATGAATCTTCCAATCAACCAATGATCTCTGAAGATTCAAGGTATATTCTTGTTTACAATGGCGAGATTTATAATTTTAAAGATATAAAAAAGAAGTTACATCCTTACCAATTCAAGACAAATTCAGATACAGAAGTAGTTCTAGCTGCATATCTAAAATGGGGAAAAGATTGTGTGAAAGAGTTTAATGGTATGTTTGCTTTTGCAATTTGGGATAAGTCAAAGAAGGAGTTGTTTTGCAGCAGAGACAGACTTGGTATAAAACCCTTTTACTATTATTACCAAGGTAATACTTTCATTTTTTCCTCTGAAGTAAGACCGCTGATCTCTTGTCCGCTTGTCAAAACTAGATTAGATAAAAATAGGCTTCATGAATATTTAACATATCAAACCGTTAGTTCTCCAAATACAATTCTAGAAAATATATTTTGTATTTCTCCAGGATATAATCTCCAAGTCTCTGAAAAAAACTTTCAACTTGAAGAGTATTGGAGCATTGGTAATTCTATAACTACCAACGAAGATACATATCATCAAGCTACAAAAAAAATTAAGAATTTATTTATGGAATCTGTAGAAATGCAGATGATATCTGATGTGAAGTTAGGAGCTTTTCTATCAGGAGGGATAGATTCAAGCGCCATAGTGGCTGCAATGTCAGAAATTAGTCCTGATAAAGTGAGTACAGTGTCAGTTAATTTTGATGAAATTGATTATTCTGAAGAAAAATTTTCAGATTTAGTAGCGAAGAAATACAATACAGATCACCATAGAATTCAATTGAAAGCTAAAGATTTATTAGATTTCCTGCCTGAAGCCCTGAGTGCAATTGATCATCCATCTGGAGATGGTATTAATACATTCATAGTCTCTAAAGTTACTAAGTCAAGGGGTATAAATGTTGCTCTTTCAGGTCTCGGAGGAGATGAGCTTTTCGCAGGCTACAATACGTTTCGAAGACTTCAACTTATAAGCAGAAATAATTGGTTAAAACATATTCCTTCTAATATTAATGCACTTTTGAAATATACATTGAATAAATTTTTATCGGGACCGATTCAGAATAAAATGATTGATCTTATAAATCTAGATAATCACGAATTTCGTAAGATTTATCCAATATTGAGAAAAGTAATACACAATGAGGATGCAAATAGACTCTTATCTTTTAATGCTACTTCTCATGTGGATAGCTTTACTTCTTTATCTGAGGAAGAAATATTTAATCTAGGTAAAAGAGGAGATTTGGTTTCCAAAGCTAGTGAAGCAGAAATAAGATTTTATATGTCTGATGTCTTGTTAAGAGATTCAGATCAAATGAGTATGAATAATGCTCTTGAAATAAGAGTCCCTTTTTTAGATCATAATTTAGTGGAATATGTACTAAGTGCGCCTGACTCTTATAAATTAACCAATCCTTCAAAGAAGCTTTTAACTGACTCTGTTTCTGGTCTGATTCCTGAAGAAATAATTCAAAGAAAAAAGATGGGTTTTGTATTTCCTTGGGAAGTATGGATGAGAGGTGAGATGAAAGAATTTGTCCATCATCATGTTGTGAATTTATCAAAAAGAGAAGATTTTTCTTATGAATACATTATTGAGTATTTAAATGACTTCTTTGAGGGAAAAAAAGATATATCTTGGTCACGAGTATGGCATTTAGTAGTTTTGGATATTTGGTTAAGTGAAAATTCTTTATAAAGTATCTTAGCTAAATATGAATCTAAAAGATAAATTAAAAAAAATTGAATTCCTTGCAAAAATCAATGGTTTTATAAGGGGAACATTGCAGTATATGGAAGCAAAATTACTTTTTCATGTTTATTCTTTTTTATTTAAAAAAAAGTATATAAATTCTTCTAGTTATAAGAATATAAATCATTCAGTCAATGAGAAGATAAAATTATCTGGCATTGATATAAGTAAAAAAATAAAAGGAGAGTTGAACATATTGTTGGTTTACAGAGTTTCTAATTGGGAGGAGGTTTTGCCTTTTTCTTTAGAGCCTTTTGGCCATGTCCACGAATTCGAATGGGGCTCTCTTGGCTTCGATGAAAACGACGAATACTGGTTAAATAAAAGAGATATTATGAATGATTTAATGCTGAAAAGTTATAAGGAAATTTCAAAAGAAAAAAAAATAGATATTGTTATTGGTTATTTATCAGGCTACACAGTTAATCCTAACGTGCTAGAGTATTTCCGTACTCAAGGTTCATTAGTTATTAATTTCTGTTTAGATGATAAGTTAGATTTTCCGGGTAAGAAGTATAATGGCATTTATTCCTCGCCTGCAGCATTAGCTTCTAAAGTACATTTAAATTTAACCAGCTCTTCAGATTCTATAATAAAATATTTTGCACATGGTGGAGATGCTATCTTTTGGCCAGAAGCTGCTCATCCAGAAATACATAAACCTTTCGATAGAGAGTTTAAATATGATGTAAGTTTTGTTGGAGCAAGATATGGATGGAGACCATATTTTATAGAGAAACTTAAAGATAAAGGAATAAATATTTCATGTTTTGGTAAAGGTTGGCCTAATGGGCCGCTTTCAAATGAAGATATGATAAAGCTTTACTCTGAATCAAGAATAAATTTAGGTTTTTCAGGCATAGGGCATTCAAAAAGATTAATGTGTCTTAAGGGGAGAGATTTCGAAGTCACAATGAGTGGTGGATTGTACCTCTGTCAGAATAATCCTGAGCTAGAGAGTGTTTACAAGATTGGTGACGAAATCATGACTTATAGCAGTGTACAGGATTGTTTTAATAAGATTATTAACCTATTAGATGACCCTAAGCGTGCAGAAAGAATAAGGTCAGCAGGACATATGAGGGCTCTTAAGGACCATACATACGAGCAAAGATGGAAAAGCGCATTTGACGTTTTAGGAATTAACTAAAAAGTAAATTATAGCTTGAAGCCTGCATCTACAGCATCATCGTAAAACATTTTTACAGTCTCTAGTGAATACTCTTCTAAGTCCTTACCGAGGTCTTTCGTGGCAGCAATCTGTTCAGGGGTCATTGTAATTATGTGACATCCACAGCGATCTGCTTGTACAACATTAAATACTTCTCTGGGACTTGCCCATAGGATCTCCATATTTACTTTTGATTTCGATAGTTCAACCGCGTATTTCATTATAGGCTCAGGATCAATTCCCGCATTAGCAATTCTCCCTGCAAAAATAGATACAATCGAAGGAGTGGTTTCATTGAGAGCATCATATACTTCTTTGATCTGATCTTTAGTAAAGATTGCCGTAACATTTAGATTAACCCCTTCATCACTAAGCCTTTTGACTATTGAAGCAGTAGATGCAGACTTGGTGTTAGTCACAGGAATTTTGACGTAAACATTTTCTCCAAGTTCGCTTAAAATTTTGGCCTGTTTATACATTTCTTCTAAATCGTCTGAGAAAACTTCAAACGAAACAGGTGTAGTCTTAATTAGCTCCAGCACCTGTCTTGCAAAATCTAAATAATCTGTAATGCCAGCCCTTGCCATAAGAGTAGGATTTGTTGTTAAGCCGTCTACTATGCCATTTTGAGACAAATTGACCATATCTTCAATGTTAGCTCCATCTCCGAATATTTTTACATTTATTTTCATTTTGTTGACTCCCATTTAGCAATATTTTCAAGAACCTTGGGATGAGAAACTAGTAAATGCCATACAATGGCTTGCCATCCTTCAGTATGCGGAGTAACCATATCCTCATCAATGGTTGGTATGAGGATAACTAAGTCGCTTGATTCTTTGGTGAAGCCTCCGTCCCTGCCTACTATCCCAAATATCTTAGATTTTTTTTCTTTTGCTAATTTTATGCATTCTACCAAATTCATACTGATATTTTTTTCTACACTTCCTCCACCAACAGAGAATACAAATAAGGCATCATTCTCATTGAACCTGCTTGCTTTAAGCCAGTTAGAATAACAGTCATTCCAACCATCATCATTAATTCGTGCCGTTAGTTCAGAGACATTATCAGTTGGAGTGTAGCATTCTATATTCGCGATTTTTCTAAAATCGTTTACAGCATGACTTGCGTGTCCAGCACCACCACCAGAACCTATAAAAAACAATCTTCCATCTCTTTGTTTTAAGTTCTGAAGTTCTTGAGCCATATTTTCAATTACATCAGCATCAATGGAATCAACTATTGAAGAGGTTTGGGAAAGAAATTTTTCGGCGAATTTTATTGACATATCTTTATTAAATTAAATCTTTTAAGCTATTTACAAAATGAATATTTCCAAGATGGCTATTATAGGCAGTCCTTATTAATACTGAACTAATATTTGAATTTTTTGCAGCGAGGGCATCATTTTCTGTATCACCAATCATTAGACATTTAGCTTTATCAAGTTTCAAATCAAAAATATACTTATTAATCATCCCAGGTTTAGGTTTTCTAAAATTACAACCATCTTCTTTAGTATGAGGGCAATAAGATATTTTTTCTATACCTAGCTCCGAAGAGATCATTTTGTGCATTTTTTCTAATTCTGAAGGATCAAGAAGTCCTCTTGAAATATCGGGTTGATTAGTTATTACATAGAACTCCTTTTTTTTATTAAACCTGTTTATAAATTCTTTAATATCTTGCTTGAATGAAAATTCTTCTAAAGTTTGAGGAGAAGAAACGATATCTCCTCTGAATACAACCTCATTTATTACACCATCTCTATCGAGGAATATATGATCAAACTTTTCTATCTTCATTTAAGAAAGTTTTCTAGTTCATTCAAGCCCTTAGGGCTTCCTATTTCATAGAATCTATCTTTAGAAAGATGATATTGGAGTTGATTTTTTTCTGAAAAACTCTCTTGAACAGTCGACAGATCAAAGCTGTTAAAGTTAAAATCTTTGAAATTATTACTATGAAAAATACTCAAACCATAATCTATATGTTGGCAATTTTTAGGTACATTTTCTTTTGAGTAACTTATATTGTTGCTCTTTAAAAGAACATTACTTTTTTCTAGTTTATTATTATTTTCGTAAATCACCATCAAAGGACCTTGTTTCAATTTAAATGAATTGAGTACTTCCGAAAAGTCTATGTTCAAATAAGAGTCCCCATACATTAGAAAAAAGTATCCTTTTATTTTTGAGCTTATTTTTTTTACAGCACCTCCGGTTCCTAAAGGCTCTTCACCATCTTCATGATAAGTTATTTTAAGATTAAACTTCTCACCATTACCAACTTCTCTTATGATTTGATCTCCAAAATGATTTATGCTGATTACAACCTCTGCAACTTCTTGGTTTTTTAAAAGCTCAAGTTGGTGAAAGATAAAAGGCTTGCCTGCAACTTCTATTAGGGCTTTGGGTATTTTCTCTGTGAGATCTTTTAGTCGTGTTCCTAGTCCGCCCGCTAGGATTATAACTGGTAATTTCATCAAGAATTTATTATTTTTGTTCCTTCAAAATCAAAGTTAAATCTTACTTCTTCAAGACCTTCTTTATTCATGCTTTTTCTTAGCTTAGAGGGATCATCGGCTAAGAACAATAAGAAGCCACCCCCACCAGCCCCTACTACCTTTCCACCCAAAGCTCCATTTCTCTTAGCGAGGGTATACCATTTATCGATATTTTTATTGGACATACCTTTTGATCTTTTTCTTTTGTGCAGCCAATGAGAATGCATGATTCTTCCATATTCATCAAGATTTCCTTCTTCTAAGGCCACTTTAGTTTGGAGTCCTAAATCTTTGACGTAATCTAAATTTTTGAGCATGCTAATATCATTCTTTAAAGTTTTAGTATTTTGATCTTCAAGTATTTTGCTTGCACTTCTGGAATAGCCTGTGAAGAAAAGTAATAACCTGTCTTCTAGTTCATACATTTTTTCAACATCAATACTTAATGGAACTGCGCTTACGGAATTATCTTTGTAAAAAGTAAAGGATGTTATTCCACCATATGCTGCAATATATTGATCTTGTTTACCAATAGGTTCTTTCAGCTTTTCTAATTCTATATCACAAGCCAATTCAGCGAGCTCTTGCTGAAGTAAATGTTTTTTTCGGTGAGTAAAAAGCCCTTTCAAGAGTGCTGTGGTAAAGCTTCCAGAGGATCCAAGGCCTGTACCAGATGGAATATCAGCTATAGAAGTGATTTCAATCTGTGGACTTTTCAGGTCTATTATTTTTAATGCTTCACGAAAAATAGGATGTTCAATATCTTTAACCTTTTTCACGTTTTCTAATTTAGAGTATTTCAAATAAATGCCTTCATTAAAAGGTCGTGAAATACTTATATAAATGTATTTATTAATTGCAGCGGATATAACGAAACCTTCATTTTCTCTGTAATAAGAAGGTAAGTCTGTGCCTCCTCCGCCTATGCTTATCCTGAGGGGACTCCTAGCTATTATCATTTTTTATTAATTATCTCTTTTACTTTCAACCAATCTCTTTGGATATTGTCTTCCCAAGAGTATGCTGAATTTTTACATCTTAACAATCCCTTGTAAGCTATTTCTTCTCTTTTTTTAGGCTCATTAAGATAGAATTTGATTTTCTCTATAAGTTCTTTTTCGTCATCGAAAAATTCAGCTTCTTTTCCTTCTTTAAAACAATTGAGATGCTCAGAAGTTTTTTCAGCTAAGAGGAACGTTCCAGATCTAGTTATTTCAAAAGATCTTCCTGCAGTTGTATTATAGTTCCAATGTGAAACGAAACATAAGGCTATTGATGCTTGTCTTAATGCACACTCATAATCTTTCGAATTTAAGGCAGGTTTCAAATTATCTTTTAACACTTTTGCAGCCCTTGAAGAGAACCAATGATGATTTCCATATACCACGATCGGTAAATCGGCTTTTACAATTTCTATGATTTTCCTTTCTGTTTCCGGCTCATGATGTCCGATAAATACCAATTCATGCTTAAGGTTTTCGTTAGCATTTAGAAAGTCTTCTGACTCTTTGAATCTAGAAGAGTCATAGCCATTTTGAGATAGAATTAACTCTATTCCATCATAGTCTCTGTCAAGCGAAAATCTTTCATAGTCAACAGCATTGGTAGTAATAAGAACATCAAAAAATTTAATAGTTTTACGCATTAAGCGCCTTGAAAGAAAGAGCTTTCTGTTCAATGGAAAGAAAGCATCAGTAGTATAATTTATTAAAAACACTCCTCTTTTATGAAGTATTTCGAGGGTTTCTTGATATATCCAATAGGCTGTATCGAGCCACAAAACTTCAATTTCGTTTTTTTCTACTTCATGTAGCAATTCCTTGTTGGCACGTCTAATTTTTTTCCCTAAGAGTGTGTATCTTTCAAAAAATCTATTTAACCTATTCATTTTATCCCATTGGAAAAGTGCATTAGTATCTAGAATGAAAATATCGCTTTGAATATTGTTAAGGGCCTCTAGCCTCGACAAACATGTGCCGCCTTGATTCAACTCGCCTACATAAAGAATGTTCATTGACAGTGGAATTCTATAAAATAGATAGTGGGGTTATTTATATGAATTATAGATTTGTAACAAATAATCTCTGAAAAATCAAAATAATATCAGTAAAAGATTTACTTAGATACATAAATTGAAAAGCCAAGAAAAACTTAAGAAAGCATTGATCTTTAGAAATGGTCAACTTGGCGATACATTGGCATCGATTCCTGCATTATGGGCTCTCCGTGAGAATTTTAAACATCATAAATTTACTCTGTTATATGACAAACATATAAACAGCAGCTTCATCAACCCAGAGGTTGTGTTAAACCAAACAGGTCTTATAGAGGAATTCTTCCATTACGAAGTTAATGAAGCATCAAAGTTAAAAACATATGCTGAATACTTAAAGCTCTTTTTCAGACTACTGAAAGAAGATTTTGATCTTTTAATTTATTTAGCGCCTTCAGAAAGACCAAAATTTCAAGTATCCAGAGACATAAGATTTTTTAAGGCTTTAGGCATAAAAACAATAATTGGAGCCGAGGGACTAAGAGGCAGTCTGTACAAAAAAAATATTTACCCTGCACCTTTTTTGGAAAAAGAATCCTCCTTTCTGCTTAAACGACTAAAAGAATCTGGTGTTATTATTCCTCCCAAAGGAAAGATTCGGTCAGATTTAAATCTAACAAAAGAAGAGCTTGTTTATGCTAAAGAATTTCTATCAACACAAACTGATCCCGATAATAGGACCATAGTAGCTCTTGGAATAGGCTCTAAATTTGATGAAAAAAAATGGCACACAGAAAACTATATTTATGTAGTAAGAGAACTCATCAAAATCCATGATATTTATCCAGTTGTTTTCGGAGGCCCCGAGGATACCAATTTAGGCGAGTATGTAATTAAGAATTGGGGAAGAGGTGCTATCGCAGCAGGTAGATTTAATATAAGAGAATCTGCAGCCTTAATGAGTTTTTGTCACTTATACATAGGAAATGATACAGGTACTATGCATTTAGCCTCAGCTTCAGGGGTTAATTGTGTATCTATATTCTCTGCTAGAGACTATCCCGGCGCGTGGTATCCTTTTGGTGAGAATAATATTGAAGTTAGAGCAAAAATCAGTTGCGAGGGTAAAGAAAATTCTAAATGCACTACTTGTAAAGGCACTTGCTTACGATCTGTTAGTAAGGAAGAAGTTCTTAAATCTTGTCTATTAATTTTAAAATAAAAAAATTAGAATAAACCAATTCCTCAACCAAAATCATGACAATCCACAAACAATTAAAGGAAAAAATATTATCTAAAGAGGCACAAATTTGCATCATAGGAATGGGATATGTTGGACTTCCGCTCATGATGAGATTTATTGATTCAGGATTCACCGTTTTAGGCTTAGATAAAGATTTATCAAAAGTAGAGAAACTTGAAAGAAGTGAAAGTTACATCAATTCAATAACTTCTAAAGACATTGAAGATAACATAAAGAATGGATTCAAACCAAGTAATGATTACTCTTTAATCAAAGGTGCTGATGTAATTATTATTTGTGTTCCTACCCCTATAGACAAGTATAGAGATCCAGATTTGAGTTTTGTTGAAGACAGCATTGAGGAGATGTATCCGCACTTAAGGGAAGGGCAGATGATCTGTCTTGAAAGTACAACATACCCCGGCACTACAGAAGAAATCTTATTACCTAGAATAACTTCAGGCACACTTTCAGTAGGGAAAGATGTCTTCCTATGCTATTCACCAGAAAGAGAAGATCCAGGCAATAAAGAGTTCAGCACAAAGAATATCCCTAAAGTGGTTTCTGGCATAACAGCCAATTGCCTGGATCTCGCTGAGGCACTTTATGGTTCGATTATTAAAGAAATTGTTCCTGTAAGCACAACCCAAACTGCAGAAATGACAAAACTATTAGAAAATATTTACAGGGCAGTAAACATTGGTTTAGTCAATGAGCTTAAAACTATCACAGATAAAATGGGTATTGACATCTATGAAGTTATTGAAGCCGCTGCCACCAAACCTTTTGGGTATAATAAATTTCTTCCAGGCCCGGGGCTTGGAGGACACTGCATACCCGTAGATCCCTTTTATCTTTCGTGGAAAGCCAAACAATATGGATTTAATACTGGCTTCATTGAACTTGCAGGTGAAATCAATAGAAGCATGCCTGATTGGGTTATATCTAAGATAGCTGATGCTCTTAATATCCTTGGCTTATCAGTGAAGAATTCAAAGATATTAGTTTTGGGAATTTCTTATAAACAAGATGTTGATGACTTGAGAGAATCACCTTCTTTAGAGATTATTAGTAAGCTTAATGAAAAAGGAGCAATTGTAAAATTTTCCGATCCTTTTTTCCAAGAAAAAAAATATGTTGGTAGGAATTTTGAAGCTATGAATATAGAAATTACTTCCAGCTCCTTAAAAGAGTTCGATCTAGTAGCATTAATAACTAATCATTCTTCCTTTGATTATTCGCTTATAAAAAATAATGCAAACTTTATTGTAGATACAAGAGGAGTTTATTTAGAAGAGTCAGACCGTATCATGAAGGCTTAATAGCTATGATAGTTGGAATATACGCTCTCAATATACGTGATGGAGGAGGAGTAACCCATCTGATTGAGATACTATCTGAATTAGACACTTCCTCTCATGACTTTAAAAGAGTAGTCTTATGGTCATCTGCGCAAACATTATCAAAAATAGAAGACAAGGAATGGCTTTGTAAAATTGAGATAAAACAAACAAAAATTAATCTACTTAATAGGTTTATTTTTTTCTTTATAAACCTAAAAAAATTAGCTTCGAATGAAAGGTGCGATCTTTTATTATTTCCTGGAGGCTCAGTTCATTCTTCTTTTAGACCTGTAATCACAATGCACAGAAATCTTTTACCTTTTGAGACCAAGGAAATTCTCAGATATGGCCTATCATTAGAAACCTTAAAGCAGTTCCTTTTGAGGATTATACAAAAAAAAAGTTTAAAGAATTCCGATGGAGTAATCTTCCTGACTGATTATGCTAAGTCAAAAATTCTGCAAAAAATAGGGCCCATCAAAGCAGAGACTAAAGTTATAGGGCATGGAGTAGATGAGTCTTTTTTCGCTCCCCCGAGAACCCAATTAAATATCAATGAATATAATTTTCAAAAACCTTTTAAGATTCTTAATGTTTCAATTTTTCAACCCTATAAACATCAATGGAATTTAGCTTCAGCGGTTTCTAGATTAAGACAGAAAGGTATGCCAGTAGAGTGTCATTTTATCGGTGGAGGGCATAAAAAATCCATAAAAAGACTACAAAACAAAATATCTTTCGAGGATCCTAGTAATGAATTCCTTTTTTATCACGGCAAAGTTGAATATAAAGACATATCTAATTACTACAAAAATGCAGATATTTTTGCTTACACTTCAAGCGTAGAAACTTTTGGTCAAACTCTTTTAGAAGGTATGGCATCAGGCTTGCCGGTTGCATGTTCCGATATGTCCTGTATGTCTGAGATACTCAAGGATACTGGAGTATATTTTGATCCACTTAATATAGATAGTATTGAAAAAAGCATATCTCTTTTAGTAAATGATAAGAAATTAAGAGAAAACCTATCTGAAAGATCCTACGATAGATCGAAGGATTTCCTATGGAAATATACGGCAGAGGAGACTTTTAAATTAATAAGAAGTGTTGTGTTAAGATCAAAAACTAAAAATCATGTTTAAAAATAAGACTTTGTTGATTACTGGTGGAACAGGTTCTTTTGGGAATGCTGTTTTAGATAGATTCCATACTTCTGACTTAAAGGAGATTCGTGTTTTTTCTAGAGATGAAAAAAAGCAGGATGATCTGAGAAAAAAATTTAAATCAAAAAAAATTAAATTCTACATAGGAGATGTCAGGGATTACCAAAGTATTACCGAAGCAACTAAAGACGTAGATTATGTTTTTCATGCTGCAGCTTTAAAGCAAGTACCGTCATGTGAATTCTATCCTCTGGAAGCGGTTAAGACTAATGTTCTGGGTACGGAAAATATCCTTCAGGCATGCATCTTAAATAGCGTGAAAAAGGTTGTATGCCTTAGTACGGATAAAGCTGTTTATCCTATAAATGCTATGGGCGCCTCAAAGGCACTAATGGAAAAAGTTATGGTGGCTAAATCTAGAACTGTTCCTTCAGGCACTATTTTTTGTGCTACTCGCTATGGCAATGTTATTGGATCTAGAGGTTCAGTTATCCCATTATTTCTAGACCAAATAGACTCTGGAAAGCCATTGACCATTACAGACGGAGAGATGACTAGATTCATGATGTCAATTGATGATGCAGTGCAATTAGTACTTCACGCTTTTGAGAATGGCAATAATGGAGATATTTTTATACAAAAATCTCCTGCTGCAACTATAAATATACTAAGAGATGCAATTCTTTCTCTTAAGGGTAAAAAAAATTATGAAGTCCAAGATATAGGGACCCGACATGGAGAAAAGCTGTACGAAGTTCTTTGCAGTAGGGAGGAAATGTTAATTGCCAAAGAGGAGGATAATTTTTTTAGAATACCTGCAGATAATAGAGATTTAAATTATAAAAAATTCTTTGATGAAGGAACAAGTTCCTTGAATCAGGTTGATGAGTATAGTTCACACAATACCAATAGGCTTGACTTGGAACAAATGAAAGAAATATTAAAAAAAGAAATTTTTAAAAATACATAATATCCCATGGAGAAAATAAAATTAATGACAGTCGTTGGAACAAGACCTGAAATAATCAAGCTTAGTTCTGTAATACCGCTGATGGACGAATATCTTGAACATACTCTTGTTCATACGGGGCAAAATTATGATTATGAGCTAAATGAAATATTTTTTGAACAATTAAAGGTACGAAAGCCTGATCATTTTTTAGAAGCTGCTGTAGGGTCTCCTTCACGGACTATAGGAGACATTATTATAAAAATTGATGATCTTTTCGAAAAAAAATGCCCCGATGCTTTATTGATATACGGAGATACTAATAGTTGCCTTTGTGTAATTCCTGCAAAAAGGAGGAAAATACCAATCTTCCATATGGAAGCAGGAAACAGATGTTTTGATCAAAGAGTGCCTGAAGAAATAAATAGAAAAATTGTTGACCACTTGAGTGATATAAATATGCCCTTATCTGAACATGCAAGGAGATATTTGATAATGGAGGGAATAAAACCTGAAACAATCATTAAAACTGGATCTCCTATGCCAGAAGTGATGAAAAATCATATGGATTCGATATTGAAGAGCGACATACTTAAGAAAGAAAAGCTCAAGAAAGATGACTACTTTCTCATGAGCATACATAGAGAAGAAAATGTTGACTCTGAAAAAAACTTTACAAACTTACTATCTTCGATAGAAAAAGTTGCAGATACTTTCAAAAAAAGGATCATAATTTCGACTCATCCTAGGACTAGAAATAAATTACAAGAAATAGATTATAAGAAAAATAGTCAATTTATATCTTTTTCTAAACCTTACGGTTTTCATGAATATAACTCATTACAAATGAATGCTTTCTGTGTCATTTCAGATAGCGGCACCATTGCTGAAGAATCTTCTATTTTTGGTATGCCATCTATAACAATAAGGCAGGCGCACGAGAGACCTGAAGCTTCAGATGAAGGATCTTTTATAATGAGTGGACTTGATTCCACGAATCTTATCAATGCTATCAATCTAGTTACTCAATCCAAGGACTCAAGACTTAAAGTCAACAAAGTAGAAGACTATACTTCGGAAAATGTATCTTCTAAGGTTTTAAGAACAATTATGTCTTACACTCACTATGTTAATCGAACTGTATGGAGCAAGTAAAAAAACAAAAAGTTCTTTTGCTTGGTTCAGCTGGCATGATCGGCCATCAAATTCATAGGAAGCTTTATGAAACTAACAAGTACGTTTTATATGATTCAAGTTTTTCACATAAATTGAGTGATAAAACTATTATTCTTGATTTAAGGGATTTAGAGAAGAGCTTTGATGTTTTGAGCAGAATAAATCCAGATATTTTAATAAACTGCTCTGGCCTTTTAATTGAGGAATCTAAGCAAAATATAAAAGATGCAATCTTGCTTAATGCTTACATACCCCATTTTTTAAGAGAATTTTGTGACAAGATTAACTCGAAGTTTATTCAGATTTCTACTGATTGCGTTTTTTCAGGTAAAAATCCTCCTTACACTGAACAATCGGCTAAAGATGGTCAATCAGTATATGCCAAGGTAAAAGGACTGGGAGAAATCGATACTGAGAATCATCTTACAATCAGAACATCAGTCATTGGTCCAGATCTTAAGACTAACGGAAAAGAACTTTTTTCGTGGTTCTTAAATCAAAAAAAAGAAATAGATGGCTATTACGGTTCTATTTGGTCAGGCGTCTCATCAATAAATCTGGGTGAATCAATAGACCTTTTCATCGATCAGAAAATTACAGGAATTTATAACTTTTGCTCCCCTACTAATATTTCTAAATATGAACTGCTTTCTATGCTTAATCGACATTCAAATAGAGATTTAAAAATTAACAAAACGGAAGGATTTATATCTGATAAAACTCTCATAGACACAAGAAAAGAATTAGATTTTAAATTAAGGAGTTATGAAGAAACTGTTGAAGAGCTTTTGAATTACACAAAAGAATCCGGTTTATATCCTCACTATAACCTTTAAGGAATCTTGTGAAAATTTTATTGTTAAGTCAATATTTTAAACCAGAAAATCTCCCAATAAATCATGTGGCTGAATTGATGTCAATATCAGGATTTGAGGTAGAGGTATTAACTGGAAAGCCAAACTATCCAGGAGGACAGTTTTTTAAAAACTTTGGATTCTTTTCAAAGATTATTTACTATGAAGATACTATCAAGGTTTACAGGTTGCCCATTTTACCAAGAGGTAAAAGGTTTAAATACTTAACTCTTGGTATTAATTACTTATCATTTATTATTTCTGCCTCTATACTTGCACCCTTTCTTTTAAATAAAAAGAAATATGATTTCATTTTTGTGTATGGAACTTCTCCTATTTTAAAGGCATTGCCTGCTCTACTAATTTCTAAAATAAAGCGCATACCTGTTGTAATATGGGTACAAGACTTGTGGCCACAGAGTATTGTTGCATCAAACTATAATCTTCCTTCATTTGTTATTAGGATTTTGGAGATCATTGTTAATTTCATATACTCGCGGGCTGATCTAATTGTTTGTCAAAGCAATTCTTTTATTTCAAAGATAGAATCCAAAAACAGAGATGTAAATGCTTATTATTTACCCAATATCATAAGTAATATCTTTCTTGATTCAAATAATATAGACCCTACAGTTTCTTTGCTTCTCAATGATTATAACGATAGCTTTAAATTATTATTTACTGGAAATATTGGCGAAGCTCAGTCAATAGAAACGGTAATTAAAGCTGCCGAGAGTATCAAAGAAGTTCATCCTGATAAAAATATTGCTTTCATATTTATCGGATCTGGAAGTAAATTAGATGCATTGCAGTCTTTAGTGAAAGAAAAAGATCTAAATAATTGTCATTTTTTAGGGTCATTTCCTCTTGATTTAATGCCGTCTTTTATTCATCTGAGTGATGGCTTAATGGTGTCACTAAAAGATGAAGAAATTTTTTCACTGACAATTCCCAATAAAATTCAATCTTATCTTGCATCAGGAAAACCCATCATTGCCTCGCTGAATGGAGAAGGTGCGGAAGTGATAATCGAATCTAATTCTGGCTATACTTCTGCTGCAGAAGATCATTTAGGCTTAGCAAAAAATATTTTACTTTTAATGGAGTTATCGGAAAAAGACCGCAGAAAACTTGGTAAGAATGGTAAGAAATATTTTAAAGAAAATTTCTCAGATGAAATTTTTATCTCTAATTTAAAAAATTACATTGAAAAAATTTCAAATCAAGGCAGAGAGTTGTGAAGATAGATGGAGCTATATACAAAAGAGTCTTTGATATCTTATTGTCTTTACTCCTTATAATTCTATTTTTTATACCAATTATCTGTATATCAATTTCTATAATAGCTACCTCAGGGTTTCCGGTAATGTACTTCTCTAAAAGATTAGGTAGATATAATAGTTTTTTCTTTATGCCGAAGTTTAGGACAATGAAAACTGATACTCCTGCCGTCGCTACTCATTTATTATCAGAAACAGAAAATTATTTAACACCAATAGGAAGTTTTTTGAGAAAGACCAGTATGGATGAATTACCCCAATTATTTTCTGTTTTAAGGGGTAATATGAGTTTTGTGGGGCCTAGGCCAGCTCTTTTCAACCAAACTGATCTGATTGAAGGAAGGACTAAAAAAGATATACATTCTTTGAAACCTGGAATTACCGGCTGGGCTCAAGTGAATGGTAGAGATAATTTAACTATCGAATCTAAAATTAATTTTGACTTTGAGTATTTGAAAAGAAGATCATTTTTATTTGATTTGTATATTATTATCTTAACTGCTCGAAAAGTCATATTTAAAGAAGGAGTAAAACACTAATAATGTTTTTGATATCAATTAAAGAATCACTCCTAAAGGCACCTAGAAGCCTCAAAATTGTTATTGCTTCTTTATTTGATATCATTGCAATATCCTTCGCAACTTATCTATCTCTTAGGGTAAGCGGAACATACCTTATAGATCTATCCTTCTTAGATGCCATGAAGTTAGTTTGGCTACCATTGTTTTCAGTCTTTATCTTTTATCTTATGGGAGTTTATAGATCAATTGTTAGATATATTGATTTTTCTTTTTTCTATGTAGTAATTAGAGCTATTCTCCTAGTATTTGTTCTAAATTTGATTCTAAAATTTTTGTTCATTGAAATATCTAAGTCCCTTGACATTAATCCTTTATATTCGGTTCAGCTGATTTCAAGAGGTGGCTGGATCATGGGATTAGCTGCAACTTTAATTTTAATATTAGGTTCAAGAGTTGTAGCTAGTAGTTTTCTTTTAACAACTAATCCTGAAAAAAGGGTAGTTATATACGGTGCTGGATCTGCAGGTATTCAGCTTGCTAGGGCATTGAGAGGGACAAAAGAAATGCAACCAATAGCTTTTATTGATCACAATCTTAATAAACAAAATACATATATGTTAGGCATCAAGGTTTTAGCACCTCATAAACTTGAAAGAATCTTATCGAGAAAAAGAGTTGATGAAGTTTTGATTGCTATGCCTTCTGCCTCAAGATCCACTCTAAGAGATTTATTAAAAGAAATTGAAAGTTATTCTGTTAAAGTAAGAATTCTTCCTGGTTTAGCTGAATTAGCACAGGGAAAAATATCCGTCGCTGAACTTAAAGAAGTCGATATTTCTGACTTATTAGGCAGGTCTGAAGTTGAAGCAAATAAGGAACTTCTGACAAAAGATATAAAAAATAAGACAGTTCTTATTACTGGAGGCGGTGGTTCTATAGGTTCTGAAATAGCCAAACAAGTAGCTTTGCAAGAAGTAAAGCACCTTATTATTCTGGACACCAATGAGTTTTCTCTTTATTCCACGAAGAAAGAAATAGAATCAAAATATCCTCACTTAGATTTGTCTACAGTTATTTGTAGTGTCACAAATAAACTTAGGATGATTGAGATCTTCAAATCATTTGAGGTAAATACAATTTATCATACAGCCGCTTATAAGCATGTCCCATTGGTTGAAGAAAATCCTTTTGAAGGGGTTGATAATAATATTTATGGAACAAAGTATGCAATTGAAGCTGCAATTGAGGCTAGAGTAGAAACTTTTGTATTAATCTCGACTGATAAAGCTGTTAGGCCTACTAATATTATGGGAGCCACAAAAAGATTATCAGAAATGATTCTTCAATCTTTGTCTAAAGAAAAAAGTTTGTCTTTAGAGACTAGAATGACTATGGTCAGATTTGGTAATGTTTTAGGTTCTTCAGGTTCGGCTATTCCATTATTTCAACAGCAAATTAAGGATGGTGGTCCTGTTACAGTTACTGATCCGAACATAATTAGATATTTCATGTCCATTTCAGAAGCTGCAGAACTAGTTATTCAGGCAGGAGCAATGGGCAAAGGTGGAGATGTATTTGTTTTAGACATGGGGGAACCTGTAAAGATTTATGAATTAGCAAAAAGACTTATAAATCTTAGCGGTTATGAAGTAAAAGATGATGAAAATTCAGGTGGAGATATAGAAATTATTTTTACTGGTCTCAGGCCAGGAGAAAAATTATATGAAGAGTTGTTAATTGGAGAAAATGTATCAAAAACAATCCATAAACAGATATGGAGGGCCGAAGAAGATACTTTAACTATAGATGAAATCGAATATTTCTTAGAGTTAATAATTAAAGCAAGAGAAAAAAATGATATTAATGCACTAAAGCAAATTCTTAAAGAAGCTGTTCTTGGATTTATGCCACAGAAGGAAATAGTAGATATGATCCATCTTCAAAAAAATCATCAGTAGCTGTCTAAACTTTGTATACATATATAAATTCAATAGAAGATCTGAAGTTCTTAAACAAAGAGTTTCTTAAAAAATCATATTTAGCAGTAGATACTGAATTTAGAAGAACTACAAAGCATAATATGAAATTAGCTTTACTACAGGTTAAGGACGAAGAAGAAATCTATTTGATAGACACACTTGCAATTGAAAACCCTAGGGAACATGCTAGTTTTCTTTCAACCGCTTCAGTAATAAAGATCTTTCATTCTTGTAAGGAAGATCTCGAAGCGATATTTTCTTGGACTCAACAGGAAATGTTAACAATCTTTGATACCCAACTAGCAAATGCCTTTCTAAATGATCAGCATACGATAAGTTACCGTGAGTTAGTTAAAAAAAGATTAGGAATAGACCTTGATAAAAAAGAGACAAGATCAAACTGGATAAGAAGACCCTTAACAGAAAATCAATTAAAATATGCTGCTTTAGATGTTGAGTATTTAATAAACATTTATTTGTATCAAAAAGAAGCATTAGTAAAAACTAATAAATTAAAATGGCATGATGAGGAAATTAATAAACTCATTAATTCAACTTTTAGAAAAAATGATTTTTACGAAGAGCCTGAAAGGATAATTTCTAGGACAAAAGAAGATGAACTTTTAGTTGGATTGGATAAATTAGTTAAGAAAATCTCAAAAAATCATAGCATTAACAACACCTTGTTTTTCTCCAAGAAATCACAAAAGAATTTTTTAAGACTAATTTTTAAGGAAGATATTGGTCACGCTTTAAACGAATTAACAGATTGGAGAAAAGAATTATTAAAAGATGATCTTAATGAGTTCTTAAAATCATGATGTTTTGGTCTGTTTATATTTTTGCTGCTCTTGCATTTAGCCATTTGTTAGCCAAATTTACTGTGAAATACTACCCTTTATTTACTTTAATATTTGTCTTCTTGGCGACACCTGCGCAGATTGATGCTGAAAGCATGAATTATTCTCCGTCTACCTTTACGTTTTTTTATAATGTTATCTTAGAAAAAGATTTTTCTTTCAGAGTTCTAAGACCTTTGATGTTAAGTTTGCCTTTTAGCTTAGTTATAATTACATCAATTTTTTTTATTAAAAAAAGATTCTTCTAATAGAAAGATTCTTTGTGTCAATTAAACCCAGAGCACTTTTCCCTTCTAAAAAACCAGCTGACTCCCCGGGGTTAAAATAGATAGTTTCTTTAATTGTCTCTTCTCTATACCTATGGGTGTGACCATGGAGAATGATATCAACATCTTTATGATTTTTTATATATTCATTAATTAAATCTGGTTCATGAAAAACAACAACTCTTAGTGTATCTAGTTTTAGAGAAAGTGGTGGTTCTTGGAATTGAAAGTTATTCTCTTCACAGACCTCTTTGAGACCAACCTCTGAGCGATCATTGTTGCCAAAAACACCGGCTAATGGACAATTAAGTAAACTGAACTTTCTTAATGTTTCAGCCTTCGTTACATCGCCAGTATGAATAACTAAATCAACTTTCTCCTTGTTAAACAGTGAAATTATCTTATCTATATTTTTTATGTTGTTATGTGTATCACTGATAACACCAATAAACATAGGGTTTTAGACTTTTTCAAGGATATGTATACCGCATGCGCTACCCAATCCTATGACGTGCGTCATACCAATTTTAGCATTTTCTACCTGTCTTTCTCCTGCTTCGCCCCTTAAATGTGTGCAGACTTCGTATATATTAGCTATGCCTGTAGCACCTAATGGATGACCTTTTGATAATAGGCCACCAGATACATTTACTGGAATTCTTCCGCCTAGCTCAACTTCCCCCTCATCTATCAACCTTCCGGCTTCTCCATCGTCACAAAGGCCAAGATTTTCATAGTGAAGCATCTCGGCTGTTGCAAAACAATCATGTAATTCAACAAGATCAACATCGCTTGAATCAAGACCTGCCATTTCATAAGCTTCAGAAGCAGCTTTT
>MDTB01054912.1_pt1 | contig 42898 bp, 47 predicted proteins | sample 811161 | NCBI WGS metagenome assembly MDTB01 (sample SAMN05326650, study PRJNA326480) | marine metagenome | isolation source: seawater | place: Mediterranean Sea | collected 2009 | reverse complement strand
TCAGACCCAGGAATTTCACTTAATGATGCGGAAAGTTTGGTAGCACGTTTCTTTAAGGCGGAAAAGGTGGAGCTACCCAAATAAATACAGTATAGGACAAAGGTATGATTGACAACATAAAAGAAGAAAACGGAGTAATGCTCCAAGGACATATTAAAATTACTGATGCTAAAACAGGCGAAGTAATAGTCGATAAACGTAATGCTATTCACTATGAGAATATGAGTATTTCGCTTGCTGAAAGTTTAGCTAACGCAGGACAAGGAACAGTTTATCAAATGGCATTTGGTAACGGAGGAACTAGTATTGACCCAACTGGAATTATAACATACCTTACACCTAACAGTACAGGTACTAATGCTAGTCTTTATAACCAAACATTTATAAAGGTTGTTGACGATAGAAGTGTTAACAACACAGACCCTGCAAGAAATAAGATTGAATCAAGGCATGTAAGTGGTACTAACTACACAGATATTGTAGTAAGTTGTTTACTTGATTACGGTGAACCATCAGGCCAGGATGCTGTAGATAATGCTACCGACGCTAATAGTTTGTATGTGTTTGATGAACTAGGACTTGTAAGTTATAGTGCATCAGGGCAAGGCAGGCTGTTAACACATGTAATTTTCCACCCAGTACAAAAAAGTTTGAATAGGTTAATTCAAATTGACTATACTGTGCGTGTACAAAGTTTATCAGGATTTAGTGAATAATGGCTTATACAATTAACTACTCAGACTCTAATAAAGGTACTATCTCAATAGAAGATAATACAATTAATCAGCAAACAAGTCTAGATATTCCTGGACGTAACACTACTAGTTATGGGTCAGTTATTGCAGAAAGTTTTTTAAAGCAGTTAGAAAATTTTGCTAATACAGCGGCACCCAGAAATCCAATACAAGGACAGTTATGGTATGATAGTTCAACAGGCGTTGATACACTTAAACTATATGATGGAACAGGTTGGGTAAATGCCAGTGGACTTAAAAAAGGAACTACAGCACCAGACGTGTCAAATGCACTACAAGGAGACCTTTGGTCAGATACTGACAACAATCAATTATATATTTTTACAGGTAGTGGTTGGACACTAGTTGGACCAGAGTATAGTGATGGTTTGTTAACAGGTGCAAAGCCTGTTGTGGTGACAGGTAAAGATGAAGTACTGTATACAATTCTACAACTTGAAGTTAGCGGAAGTCCGATTGCAATTTATTCAACAAGGACATTCCAACCTAAAAGCACAATTACAGGATTTACAGTAATACAACCTGGATTAAATTTATCAAATGCAAACGTTGGTGGCGACGGAGTAGCAAAATATTTAGGTACTAGTGAAAAAGCAGAAAACTTAATTGTATCAGGTACAAGTGTTGCGGCAAGTAACTTTTTAAGAAGCGATGTTGCAAGTACTTCTTCACAAAAATTAACAATCAGTAACAACTCAGGTGTACAAGTAGGACAAGATGCTATTGTTACATTTGATGTTCAAGGTACATCGGGTGTTGTAACAAACTTAACATCAGGAGCACCAATTGACTTCAAAGTTAATAACTTAGGAGTACAGAAAAACGTTATAAGAATAGACTCAACTGAAAAAGTTGGTATTAACACATTATCACCTGCCGAAGCATTAGATGTAGCAGGGTCTATACAAGCAAGTTCAAATCTAATTGTACAAGGTACTACAGATAGTGCAAGTATTGGAACAGGCTCTGTAAAAATTAGCGGTGGTGTTGGTATTGCTAAAAAATTATTTGTTGGTACAGACTTAAATGTTGCAGGATCAAGTACAGTTGGAGCAGTAGAACCTATTTCAACACAGACATATTCTTTAGGTACAAGTGCGAAACGTTGGTCACAAGTGCATGCAGTTGAATTTAGAGGTAATGTAGTAGGTAATATAACAGGTACAGTTACAGGTGGAGCCGCAAATGCAAATAAATTAACAAGTGCGTCAACTTTCCAACTGTCAGGTGATGTAAGTTCAAACCAAATTACATTTGATGGACAAGTTGGTGGTACAACAAAAACATTTACTACAGCAATTAGTAATACATTTATTGCTAACAAAACACTTGCTACACAACCTAACAATGATGATGAAATTATTATTAACAGAATTTCAGGTGATGATACAGGCGTATTTAAGATTTCACAAGCCGCACTAGTAAGTAGTGTTCCAGTTATACCAATTGGAACTATTGTACCATTTGGCGGTGTTAACACACCAGCAGGATGGCTGTTATGTGATGGAACAGAAGTTAGAATTGCTGACTACTTAACCTTATATAATTCAATACAATACCAATTTAAAGATCAAAGTCAAGTTTCGTCAGGATTTTTTGGACTACCTGACTTTAGAGGTAGATTTCCATTAGGTGCAGATAACTTAGGCGGATCAAGTGCTAACAGAGTATCAGATGCAAATGCTGATACAGTTGGTTTAGCATCAGGTGTTGAAAGTAGAGCCATTGATGTTAAAAACTTACCAGAACACGAACATGATTTAAGATCACCAAAAGGTGCTCAGTTTTATGTAATACTAGATGACAGTGGCACACAACAAGACGCTGATACTATTCCATATGATGCTCCAACAGGATCAGGTGCAGGACAAGCACGTACATCATCAGGTGGTGTATTGAACAGAAGGAACATTGCTTATAACACTAACACAGGACTAGAGGAATTTGAAACTTTTGATATTACAGAGCTTGGAACTCCATACAATGTTATGAACCCGTTCTTAACAGTCAAATATATTATCTATACGGGAGTCGGGGGCTAATATGGCATATCAGATTAACAAAACTACAGGTGCATTACTTGTAAACCTAGCAGACGGACAGATTGATGTAGCAACTACTGATATCACACTAATCGGAAAAAACTATACAGGTTTTGGTGAAAGCATAAACGAAAACTTTGTTAAAATGTTAGAAAATTTTGCAAATGTTTCTTCACCAGCAAACCCGCTTGCTGGACAAATTTGGTGGGATACATCAAATAGCAGATTGAAAGTTTATACAGGTACAGATTGGACAACAGGTGGCGGACCAATTGTACAACCTACACAACCAACTATGGTTGCAGGTGACATGTGGATCAATAACGATGCTAACCAACTTTACTTTTTTGATGGTACAGATTTAGAATTAGCAGGCCCAATTTATAATGCCTTCCAAGGAAAGTCAGGACCTGAAGTTATAACAGTTCTTGATAACACAGGAACAAGTAGAACTATCGTAAAATATTGGGTAGGTGGAACATTTGTAGGCTTATGGAGCAAAATTGGATTTACACCACAAAATGTAGATACTATTCCAGGATATGCTGGAGATGTATCAAAAGGATTTAACGTTGTAGATTCAGATTTTATTTTTGCAGGTACTGCATCTAGAACATCTGCATTAGTTGATAGTAATAATGTATCGAGAACAGCGGCACAGTTCCTTGCTAGTGACTCAGACGATGCAACTTCAGGTGCATTAACTGTTAGAAACAATAATGGACTTACTATCGGACTTACAGATAACAATGTACAAAAGGTTACAGCAGAAGGTGTTGTAAACGAAAACCAAGTAGCAGGACAAAATTATACATTTAGAATGACTACTAGCAGTGGTAAAACTGATGCCATAACTATTGATTCTTCAAATAGTAGGGTCGGCATTTATAATACAAACCCAACACAAACATTAGACGTTGGCGGCAACATGCGTGTGGCAGGAAATTTAATTGTTGACGGTGATACTACTAGTATTGATGTACAAAAATTAATGGTAAGAGATAAGAGTATTGAACTTGCTAAAGGTGACGACAGTACATTGTTAGATGACGCAGGAGTTGATGAAGCAGGATTTACAATAGCATCATCAAATGGTACTAAAGAATTTTTATGGCGCAACTCAACAAATGCATTTACTTCAAATGTAAGTATCAATTTAACAGGAGGAAGTTCTCTTAAATTTAACGGTGTCGATATTATTACAGGTTCAGCAGGTGTTGGTATTACAAGTATTGGTGCGTTAACATCAGCTAATATAGGTAGTTTTAGCTTTACAGGCGGTAATGCACTGACTACAAATACTGTTGATGGTAGCGGAAATGGTATGAATATTACAGCGGCCGGAAATATTAACCTTGTTACACCAAGACAAATTAGAAATGTAAGTGATCCTACAGCAGATCAAGACGTAGCAACTAAAGCATATGTTGATAGTAGCATTAACTTAGAAGTTTTATCCTTAGCATTAGATGTTACAGGACTAGGAACTGCAGGTACTAGTCAACAGCATTCGAATATTGCTACTATTTTAAATGATATTGCTCCTGCAGTTACAAAACAGAACGGAACTGAAGCTAGAATACACTGTACAACTACTACAGGTGCAACAGCAACACTTACTGGATCTGCTTTGAACACAGCATTTAACGAAAGTACAGTACTTGTACAGCAAAAAGACAATAGTGGCAATGATGATGGCTCTGTAAGTGTTATTCAAAGTGCTACATTTAATGATGCTACTGGTAATATTACATCTACAGTAACAAGAACACTTAAATTATTTAGAATTTCGTCAGGAGCATGGGGTTATGTGCAAGACTTGACTCCGGGCAGTTTAGTATAAATACATATAACACAATTAGGGGTTAATAAATGGCATACGTAATAAATTTAACAAATGGAGGGTCGTTAGTTACTGTAGAAGACGGCACTATTGACCAGAGTACTTCGCTGAAATTAGTAGGTAAGAACTATGCTGGTTATGGTGAAATACAGAACGAAAACTTTATCCATTTACTAGAAAACTTTTCTAGTGCAAATCAGCCAGCAGGTCCACTATCTGGACAAATTTGGTTTGATAATTCGGTAAAAAAATTAAAGTTCTATGATGGAACAAAATTTAGAACAACAGGTGGAGCAGAAGTTGCTACTACACAACCAGTTGGTTTAACAACAGGTGATTTTTGGTGGGATACTAGCAATAATCAACTATATGCACAAAATGCCGACGGTGGATTTGTCCTAATTGGTCCACAATCTATAGGTACTACAGTAAGTGCTATGGTTACTGCACAAGTACGTGATAATAACCAAGTAAACAGAACAATTATTAAAGGTACTGTTGATGACGGTGTAGTTTTTATTGTCAGTAATTCAGAATTTACAATTGATACTACAGATCCAGCTAATGTTATATCTGGTTTTGATGTAGTACGTCAAGGACTAACCCTAAGAAATACAACAAGCTCAACAAATGGTATAACTAGTTCAGCACATAGATTCCACGGTACAGCAACAAACGCTGAAAGACTTGGAGGTGTACTTGCGGCGAACTTTGTACAAAGCACACCAGGACAAGAAAGTTCATTTGGTGATGTTGTTAGATTTGCTGATGCAGGATTTACAGTAGGTGCGGCAAACGACTTAGCAGTTTACATTGATTCGGCAGGCGCAGGTAACGAAGGTATTATTGAAAACACAGTAGGACAAAAAACTAGATTTAGAGTTAAATCAAGTGGTGGTGTTACAACTGAGCCATTCCATATTCAAGCAGTAGGCTTAATTCCAACAGTCACAGGAACTTATGATATTGGTGATGCTAACTATAAGTGGAGAAATATGTATGCAACTTCATTTAATGGCTTGGCAACACAAGCTATTGCATTACAAGTTGGTTCAAATTACAGAACAGGTGATGTAAATGCAACAAATAATACTGTTGCAGTACGTGATTCAAGTGGTAATATTGCGGCAAACGTATTTAACGGTGTATCAACAAGTGCAAGATATGCCGACTTAGCAGAAAAATATACAACAGCAGAAGAATATCCAATAGGAACAGCAGTAGCAGTTGACTTTGGTGACGAAAACGATCATGAATGTGTAAGTGCAAAATCTAGCTCAATGCCAATTGGTGTTGTTTCAGCAGAACCAGCTTACTTAATGAATAGTGAAGCAGAAGGACAAGCAATTGGACTTAAAGGAAGATTACCAGTACGCTGTAAAGGTATAGTTAAAAAAGGTGAAGCAGTGTATGTTTGGGAAGACGGAGTATGCTCAACAGTACAAACTACAGCGTTAATAGGAATTGCTTTAGAATCAAGTACAAATGAGTCAGAAAAGCTAATCGAGTGTGTACTTAAAGTATAAGTATTAAAAAGGAAGTAATATGGCAGTAGGCGATACAATTACCGCGGCGCGGTACAACATTATTCAAGCAAGACTAGCGGCAGTTATTGGATTAGGTTCTGGTGATGAAGGTTACGGACAAGCTCGTGCAAGTAGTACAGCGGCAGTAGGAGCAACAATTACAGCACAAGACATGACAAACTTGTTTAATGATATGACAAAGATCAGATTGCATCAAACAGGATCAACTCCGGTTGAAATTGCTCAACCTAGTGTAGGAGATACTGTCGAAGATTCAAATAACACAAGTAAAGAAGGTTATGCACAATACGAAAGTTTAAGTACAACCTGTCAAGCATCAAGATTAAGTGCATCAGCAAGTCAGTTAGGTTTGCAAGCAGGTACAAGCAGTCAAAGAACATCAAGTTGGTCAACAGACATCAATCATATTTTTACTGTTACTTTTGGCGGCTATTCAGTTACTAATGGTGATGGAAGTACTACAACAGTTAGTGGTGCAGATCATATGCGTGTGTTTTTTAATGCAGGCGGTACAATAAATTTAAGTGGTACAATTGGTAGTGGTAATACAACTATCAACAATGACTGGCGTAACTTAATGACAAGTGTTGGTACAGTTGTATTTGGTAGATCAACTACTTCAAATGGTTCAGTAGGTACTAACTATGGGTATTCAAACTTACCTTCAGGTTACACAACAATTTTTAATAAGACTGCAAGTGCGTATAGTGCAAACGATTATCTGATTGAAGGTCAAAAGAACGGTGCAGTTTTAACATTCCGTGTTACATTTAACGAAGATAAAGGTCCTAATCCAAACTTTGACGAAGCAGTTACAGCTACTACAACAAGTACTGCACAGTTAAATAGACCTAACAATGCAAGCAGTGTAAATATTGCGGCACCAACTTTCGCCAACACAAACAACCTATAAGAGTAAATAGTTATACTATAAACCAGGAGTATAACTATGGACGAAGCACTAGAGAAGGCATTAGATTTTTCTAATTTCACTTCTACACTCAACGCCCAAAAACGTATATTGCATGAAAAGTACTTAGATGAACTAGTAATGTACTCTAATAATGGCAGGTTTACAATTTCAAAAGAACTTTTGAATTTTTGTTTTATGCTAACTTCTACAAACATAAACAAAACTGTATTAATAGATAGTAATAGAACTCCTATTGAAATTAATGATGTTAAAGAATTTATGCTAAAAGCAACTCAACATTATACAGATGCAACTAATAAGTATTTAGAAGAATATAAGATTCTTAGCACCAAACGTAATGTAGAAGGTTTAGTGGATGACTAATGGTGTACTATGCTTTGCACACAATAACGGAAAAGTAAATTATATAAAGCAAGCAGAGTTTCTTGCAAAACGTGTAAAGCAACATTTGAATCTACCAACTACGTTAGTCACGTCTACTCCACAAGGGCTAGGCGACAACACAGTATTTGATCAAGTAATTGAAATAGCAGATGATAATAATAATGTAAAACGTTATTATAACGGTTCTTTACATCATCAAAGATTACCATTCAAAAATAATGACAGAGTAAGAAGTTATGAATTATCTCCTTATGATACTACACTTGTTCTTGATACAGATTACATAATTTGTAATGATGTATTCAAAAATGCATTTAATAGTGTACACGATTTTCAAATATATAAGAACGGTATTGATTTATGTGATTGGCGTAAACATAAGGAATTTGATTACATTAATGATACAGGTATTCCTTTTTATTGGGCAACTTGTTTTTGTTTTACAAAAAAACAGGAAACAAAAATATTTTTTGACCTATTACAACACTTAGTAAGTAACTGGAAACATTATGATCAAGTGTATAATTTAGGAAGTAGAAACTTTAGAAACGATCATGTGTTTAGTATTGCTATACATATGATGAATGGATTTACAGATGGTAATTGGGCAAAAACTCTACCAGGTAAAATGTTTTATACATTAGATAGAGATATTGTAAAAACTATTAAAGATAATTCACTTACATTTTTACTACAAAAAGAAAACTATATAGGAGAATACATTTTAGCATCAACAAAAGACTGTAATGTACATGTCATGAATAAGTTTAGTTTAGGAGAACTTATAAATGGATAAAGGATATGTTATGGTAGCTATGGGCGACGACTATGTACGCCAAGCATGCTTATGTGCTATGAGTATTAAGAAAACACAGACAATTAACAACGTATCAATAGTAACAAGCGACACAGTTCCAGAAGAATATAAAAGTGTGTTTGATAAAATTATTGAAGTACCGTGGCACGACAAAGATTCAAAAAGTTTTTATAAAACAGAACACCGTTGGAAAGTATTCCATTTAACTCCGTATGATGAAACAGTTGTACTAGACACTGATATGATATTTCTATCAGATGTTTCGCACTGGTGGAAATACTTTGCACAAAAAAGCGTAGGCTTTATTAGTAACGTAACAGACTATAGAGGAAATAAAATTACAAATGACTACTATAGGAAAGCATTTACAGCAAATAACTTACCTAACATATATTGTGCTTTTCATTATTTTAAGAAAAACAACACAGCATTAGATTATTATAAAGTATTGAATAGAGTATGTGACAATTATAAAAAGTATTATGAAGTATATGTTCCTAAGCAAACACCTACCTTAAGTAGTATGGATGTTAATCATGCTGTTGCATTACTTGATAGTGATATACAAGACTATACTGTCAATTCTGCATCTTTTACACATATGAAAAGCAAAGTACAAGGATGGGATAATTCAACAGACACTTGGACTGATACTGTGCCATATTATATTGGCGATGAATTAAAAGTTGGAAATTATACACAGCACGGACTTTTTCATTATACCGAAAATAGTTTTTGTGAGGAGATGCTATGCAACATATTAAAGTAAATACTCCTCAATATGTTTGTTTTAATCAAAAGACTGGAGAAATTTTTAGTATAGGACCTAGTATTGAGCCAGGTTATCAGTATTTTGAAGTTACTGAAGAAGAGATTGAGCCTATTAAAACTTTTAAAACAAATATGACTGATTATGTTGTAGCTTACAATCGAGCTGAAAAAGGATTTGTACTTAAGAAGAATATCTATATCGAACATGAAGCACAGTTTACACAGATTATGCCTGTAGACGAGTCTGCAATGTATGATCTGCTTTTAACGGTTGACAATAAAGCTAAAAGATGTTATATTAGTACAGGTATAGAACTATTAGATACAATGAAAACAACTAACGTAGATTTACAAAAAGAAATTACTTTTAGTTTTACAAAGAAAGGTGATCCGCATGTATTATACGATATGATTACGTTTAATATTGCAGATCCAAAAGAACATACAATTAATATTAAAGATACGTATAGTATCTATGCAAGTAGTGATATGGCAACTTGTATGTATAAGGAATTATAATGAAAGTAAAAATTGCAGAAATAGATATAATTTATTTAAGTTATGACGAACCAAACGCTGATAAAAATTATGCAGACTTGTTAACTAAAGTTCCGTGGGCAAAGCGTGTACATGGTGTTGAAGGTTCTGATGCGGCACATAAAGCCTGTGCTGAACTTTCTGAAACAGATAGATTTATTACAGTAGACGGTGACAATACTATACGGCAAGATTTTATTAATCAAGTATTAGACTTTGATGAACATACAGACTTAGAACATAGTGTAATTAGTTGGTGTGGTAAAAATTCTGTTAACGGATTGCTATATGGCAATGGAGGATTAAAATGCTGGCCAAAACAATATGTGTTAGATATGAAAACACACGAAAATGCTGATCCTAATAATAAACAAGCACAAGTAGACTTCTGTTGGGACTTACAGTATATCCAACAAAATAGTTGCTACTCAGATGTACATAATAACGAAACACCACATCAGGCATGGCGAGCAGGATTTCGTGAAGGTGTAAAAATGGCACTTGATCAAGGAGTCAAGCCAACTAAGGAAGAATTTTTAAACGGCCATTGGAAGAATTTACATAGACTATGGATTTGGTTAATGGTTGGAGCTGATGTTAAAAACGGTAACTGGGCAATACTAGGTGCTAGAGAAGGCCTTAGTATGACCATGCTTAGTGATTGGGATTACGTACAAGTACGTGACTTTGAATATCTTAATCAGCTTTGGGCCGGAAGAGACGAAATGCCTGCAGATGTTTTACACGATGAAATTTTTAATTATGGAAGCGATTTAATTAATCAACTAGATTGCCCTATTGCTATCCAACCTTTTACTGAAGAACAAAGCATGTTCTTCAAAACTGTTTATCAAAATCCTAGTAGAAATAGTAATCAGCAGTTTATAGACAAGGAAAAATAGTGCAACAACCGCAACTTATTGATGTTAAAGAAAAACTAGACAAAGTAGGTTGTGGATTCTGTCTGGCTAAATGGACACAAGTAACAATTCATTTAGGATCAGGATTAACACACAGTTGTCATCATGTTAAAGCACACCCAATTGATTTAAACGAGCTTGCAGAAAATCCAGGTGCATTGCATAACACCGGATTTAAAAAGAATGTAAGAAAACAGATGCTTAACAATGAGCGTCCAAACGAATGTGATTATTGCTGGCGTATTGAAGATAATACAGACGAATATAGTGATAGGGTTTTTAAAAGTAACGATCCTTTTAGCTGGCCTGATTTTGATACTATATCTAAAATGACTGGTGATGAAAATTTTTATCCACGTTATGTTGAAGTTAGTTTTAGTAATGTTTGTAATTTTAAGTGTGGTTATTGTGGTCCTGCATTTAGTAGTAAATGGACTGACGAAATTAAAGAACATGGTCCTTACAAATTCAAATATGTTAATTGGAAATACAACCAACCAGATGAATCGCAAAAACAAATACCACAAAGAGAAGCTAATCCGTATGTTGAAGCATTTTGGAAATGGTTCCCAGAAGCAGTAACACATATGCATACGTTTCGTATTACAGGTGGCGAACCTTTGATGAGCAAACATACTAATAGAGTAATAGAACATTTGATTCAAAATCCTCAGCCTAATTTAGAATTTGCAGTAAACACAAATGCATGTCCTCCAGGAGAAACACAATGGAAAGAATTTGTAGATAAAATTAAAATTTTAGAAGACAATAACTGTATTAAACGGTTTGTATTATTTGTAAGTGCTGAAAGCAAAGGAGCTCAAGCAGAATATAATAGATACGGTATGGACTGGACAATGTTTACAGACAATGTTAAATATTATTTAAAACATACAAATAGTAGTTGCGTGTTTATGAGTGCGTTTAACGTATTAAGTATTCCTACATTTTTACCTTTTCTAAAATATGTTTCTAGACTTAAGAGCGGATATGAAAATGACATTAAAATAGATATACCTTATGTAAGAAGTCCAGGATTCTTAGATGCTAAAATTGCTTCAGATGCATTAATTAAGGAATACCTACATCCGTGTATTCCTTACATGGAAGAAAAAAACTTTAATAATAGAGAAAAAGCTCAAATGAAGCGTATTGTAAAAGACTTAGATCTAAGACATGCTAATTTAGATAATTGGAAACAAGAGGCTATTGAAGGAAGAAGAATGTTTTATGAATGGATACAACAATACGATAAACGCCGAAATGTTAATTTTTTAGAAGTATTCCCTCAAATGAAAGATTTTTACAAGGAGTGCAAAAAGTGTATGATATAGTCTTTATAAGTTACTTTGAGCCAAATGCGGAACAAAATTTTGACGATTTGTACAATAGATTTAACACTGTTGGAGTATTTGGCGATAGAGTAAAGCGTGTTACTAATGTCAAAGGCATACATAATGCTCATGTTGAAGCGGCAAAGTTAGTAAACACTAGTTATTTTTTGTAGTAGACGGTGATGCAAAGGTCGTACAAGACTTCAAATTTGCTTATACAGCAGAGGAAAAGGATATAGTGCATGTTTATCGTAGTGTTAATCCTATTAACGATTTAACTTATGGTTATGGCGGAGTAAAACTTTTGCCAACTACACTTACATGTAATATGGATACAACAACTAATGATATGACTACAAGTATTAGTAATAAATTTAAAGTAATGAATGAAGTAAGTAATATTACAGCATTTGACACAGATGCTTTTAGCACTTGGAAAAGTGCTTTTAGAGAATGTGCTAAATTAGCAAGTAAAACTATAGATAGACAAGACGAAAAGGAAACAAATGATAGACTTAAAACTTGGACTACTCATGCTACTGGAAGTTATAAGCAAGATGCGTTACGAGGTGCTAGGGCTGGTATGCAGTTTGGCCTTTCTAACAGCTCTGATCTTAACCTAATAAATGACTTTGAATGGTTAAAGGAACAGTTTGATGATTAAATGGAAAGACGATAACGATATTTTTGGAAGGATGTTAATACTTACTAATAATCCAATATTCAATAATCTTCGGAATGCTGTTGACAACCACAATGCTGATCTTAGCGATGCTCTTAGTTGGGGACAACTTAAAAGTAAAAGATGGTTAGTAAATGAATTAGAAAAAATAGACTTGCCTTTAGGTACTATATTTCTTTGTGCTGGATGGTATGCTACACTTGCGGCAATGCTTTTTAAAAGCAAGTGTTCGATAGATAAAATTAGAAGTTTTGATATAGACGACCATTGTTTAGAAATTGCAGATACAATTAATCGAGATTATGTAAAAATAGACTGGCGGTTTAAAGCAATTACACAAAATATTATGGATATTGATTATAATACCCATACTTGGCAGACTTGGAGTAAAGCTAACAATAGAATGAGTAGAGATATTACAGATTGCCCTACCACAATAATTAATACGAGCTGTGAACATATTGAAAACTTTAAAGAATGGTATGACAAAATCCCTAAAGGAGTTTTACTTTGTTTACAAAGCAACAATTATTTTGAAGTTGATGAACATATAAATTGTGTATCAAACAGTTTAGAGTTTGCAAAACAAGCACCAATGGAAGATTGTTTTTACAACGGTGTTTTAGAATTACCTAAGTACACAAGATTTATGAGAATAGGGGTAAAGTAAATGCAAAAAGTTATACATAATACATACACATCTAAAATAGTTCATGATCTTGATAAAAATATTCTGATTAAAACACTCAAAAAAGAACCTTATATTGACCAACAATGGTTTGACCTTTATCAGAAACTACAAGAAAAAACTCCTAATGTTGTAAAAATATTTGATATGATAGATAAACGTACCTACACGATGGAATATTTAGAACACGTAATTGACAACTTTGATGACTTTACAAAACAACCTAGGGCATTTCCTCCTAAAAAAAAGTTTACTAAGTTAGACTTTGTAAGACTTCATAAGTGTATATACGGCGTGTGGACATCAGCATTAGAATTAAGTGTAGATTTACCAGATCATCAGTTTTTTACAAACAACGATGCCAAGTTAGCTAATATATGCATACTCAAACATAAGAGCGGATATCAATTCAAGTTTATAGATGCAGATGGATGGTCAAGAACTACCGGTTATCATGGAATGGATTGTTATTACCAAACACAATTAAAAATAGCATTACAAATGCAGAGGATTTTAGTTCCTAATGTATAGATACGAAGATATTAGAACAATACACTTAGAGGTTACACAGAACTGCCAAGCCGCATGTCCTATGTGTGATCGTAATTGCAATGGTGAAGGAGTCAATCCACACATAAAACTTGATGAACTTACTCTAAAGGATTGTGAGAAAATATTTTCTCCTAAGTTTATAAGACAATTAAATACGATGTATATGTGTGGTAACCTTGGAGATCCTATAGTTGCACGAGATACATTAGAAATATTCCGCTATTTTAGAAAACATAATTCGCAAATGTGGTTAAGTATGAATACAAACGCAGGAGCAAGAGATGAAACATGGTGGGCAAACTTGGCCGAAATCTTTGGAAGGATGGGGTCTGTTATTTTTAGTGTGGACGGTCTTTCCGATACTAACCATTTATATCGTCAAGGTGTTGTTTGGGACAATGTAGAACGTAGTATGGATGCGTTTATTGAAGCTGGTGGCAGAGCACGTTGGGACTTTTTAATATTTGAACATAATCAACACCAAGTAGAAGAAGCAAAAGCATTAAGCGAACAAAAAGGCTTCGAAAAATTCACCGCTAAAAAAACAGGACGCTTTATTACAAATGATAGTAAAAAGAAAGAATCTCATCAAGCAGTAGATAAAAAAGGTAAAGAAACTACAGAGCTTAAAAAACCAGATGTAAAATATCAAAACAAAGCAATACAGAAGCAAGATGTGATTATCAAAAAATATGGTAGTATGGATTCTTACTATGATGACGCACCTATTGTATGTAAAGTAAAAAAAGAAAACAGTTTGTTTATAACAGCCGAAGGACTAGCCATGCCATGTTGTTGGACAGCCGGACGTATGTACAAATGGTGGAACAAAGATCCTTATGTAGAACAGATATGGGAACATATTGATATTGCAGGCGGCAAAGATGCCATCAATGCAAAAAAAGGTTTGCGAGAAGTATTTGATACAGGAATATTTGATACAATTCAGCGTAGTTGGAAGTATGAAAGTTGTAGTTTAGGAAAACTTAAAGTTTGTGCCATGAAGTGCGGAGCAGAGTTCGATCCGTATGCTGAGCAATTTAGATAAGATAAGTAAGTATATAATGGTTACTATAGACGATATTATTAAAATAGAATTAGAAATTACAAGTGACTGCAATGCGGCATGTCCGGGATGTGCTAGAACACGCCATATAGATAAATTATTAGTTACACAATTTAGTTTAAATGATCTTAAACGTATTTTTCCTGATGTACGACATATAAAAGGTAAAGAATTTAAACTTTGTGGTGTGTTAGGCGATCCTATGATACATCCTGAAGTGGTTGATATGACAGAATATTTGCTTGGCAATGGCGGAAGTGTGACAATAAGCACTAATGCAGGTGTAGGCAAAAAAGAAGATTATTATAGACTAGGAATGTTAAGTAGAAAATTTACAAATAAATTTATAATGCAGGCATGCATTGATGGGCATAGAGAAACAAATCATATCTACAGGGTGAATACAAAGTTCGATGTAATTGAAAGAAACCTAAAAGAGTTTGCAAAAAATTCATATAAAGAACAAGATAAAAATAGATGGGTTTTTATTGTTTTTGATCATAATGAATATGAAATCGAAGCGGCTAAAAAACATGCTACAGAATTAGGTATGGTATTTTATACACGTACCGGTATGCGTAACGATTTACACAACTGGATTGCAGAGTTAGGTAAAAAGAATAACAAAGCACAAAAAGTTATTAGTACTAGTAAAGAACACAAGGGTAAGCAACAAGTGCTTGAGTTGGATAAATTAATAGCAACAAATAAAGTAGATACTGAAACAATAAAGACTATAAGATGTAAGTATGTACATCAGGGTGAATTATTTATAAATTCACAACAACAATTATGGCCTTGCTGTTTTTTGTGGGATACTATGTTTAGAGATAAAGAAAATATAAGAGAAAAATATTCTGAATTTGGCCCTAATTGGAATAATTTAAAAAAAATGACTATAGATAATATCTTGGCTAGCCCATATTATGATACAGTGTTACAAGACAGTTGGAATCCTACTCATAATAAACATCTTTCAAGGTGTATACGGTCTTGCGGATATAATGCGGCCTACCAGAATAAAGTGGAGAAAGTAGTATGACTTGGAAAGTACCAGTATCAGAAAGGTTAGGGTTACAAGTAGAACTTACTAATCATTGTAATGCGGCATGCCACGCTTGTGCAAGAGTATGGCTAGTTAAAAATAAAGATAAAAAAAATTGGCACGAATATGATCTTTCAGTTAACGACAACTATGTAAGTCTAGAAGATTTTAAAGGTTGGGTTGATAAAGATAAGTGGACAAGGTTAAAAAGAATTTTATTTTGTGGTAATTATGATGAACCTACAATTAATCCAGATGTTATAGAAATATGTAAATGGATAATTGATAGTAAGACTTTATTCCCTGCATTGCCTAAAATTACTATATCAACAAACGGCGGCGCCAGGAATGAAGAGTTTTATAGTGAATTAGGAAAATTATCCAAAGACAATCCAAACCGATTAAAAGTTAACTTTGGTATAGATGGATTTGAAGATACTAATCATCTGTATAGAGTTAATGTTAAATGGGAAAAGTTACAAAAAAATTGGAGAGCATATATAGCGGCAGGAGGAGAAGCATGGTGGCAATGGATAGAGTTTTCGCATAACAGCCATCAAAAGCATCTTGTTGCTGATTATGCTAAGAAAGAAGGATTTGTTAAAATCAAACGTATTAATAGTTGGCGCCCTAATGTAGCTGGTGCAAAAAATGTCGGCTATATAGAAAAGAAAGTCTCTTCCAAAATTGTACCAGACTGTTATAAGAATACTATGGATAGTCAAGGAATTTTTATTAATTACCAAGGATATATGACCCCTTGCTGTTGGATGGGAACAAATAGTGGTTTCAAAGGCCTAGCCGACAACTTTTCTAAAGAGAACGGCCTAGATGGACATAAACTCAACGGCACTAATAGTATTCAAAGTATGTTTGATTCACAATGGTTTACTGATTTTGCAGTTGCAATGGAAGCAGGAAAGATTCCAGTGTGTACTACAAAGTGCAAAGAAAATAAAACCAACTACTATAATTTTCAGGATATAAGATGACCGATTCACCTAGCGAAACATTTTGCATTTTACCTTGGGTACATTTGAGTACTAGACCTGATGGAAGTATGCGTGTTTGTTGTACAGCCAATGCTAGTAGTGTTGGCCCTACTAACGATAAAGAACATGGCGGACAAGTTGGAATACTTAAAGACGATGAAGGTAAGCCTAACAATTTAAATGTAGTTGACTTTGAAACTGCATGGAACAGCAAATATATGTGTAATGTTAGAAAACAAATGTTAGCTGGTGAAAAACCTCCAAGTTGTATTAAGTGTTATAAAGAAGAAGCGGCAGGACATAATTCTAAACGTATGTGGGAAACAGAATACTGGAAAAAACGTGTAAATTTAGATAAACTTTTACAAGAAACTAACGAAGACGGTAGTGTACCTCCTAATCTTGCATACATCGATTTAAGATTTGGAACAAAATGTCAACTTGCATGTGTTATGTGTTCGCCACATGATAGTAGTGGTTGGATCAAAGATTATAAAAAAATATTTCCTCAAGTAAAAAACGAGTCCTTAAAAGAAATTATGCAATGGGAAAATAAAGGTAGTACGAATGGTAGTAGTTATAACTGGCATAAACAAAATCCTATATTCTGGCAACAATTTTATGAACAAATGAAGCATATGAAGCAAATTTATTTTGCTGGCGGAGAAAGTTTAATTATCGAGGAACATTATGAAATATTAGAAGAAGCAATTAGACAAGGGTTAGCACCTCAATTAGAATTGCGTTATAATTCAAACGGAGTAGAATGGCGCGATGACCTATTTGAGTTATGGAGTCATTTTAAATTAGTTAGATTTCATTATAGTGTTGACAGTATAGAAACTATGAATGAATATATACGTTACCCGAGTAAATGGGATAGGACTAGAGAAGTATTTCACATATTAGACAAAGAAACAACAGACAATGTTGAAATAACGGTTGCTTGTGCAGTACAAGCCTTAAACATTTACTATATTCCTGACTTTATTAAATGGAAAATGCAAGAAGGTTTTAAAAAAGTAAATATGTGGCCGTTCGGTGCAGGTATGATCAACTATCATTTTGTATATTGGCCCGCCCATTTAAATGTAAAAGTACTTCCTACATGGTTTAAAGAAGAATGTAGACGTAAGTATGAAGAATTTTATCCTTGGTTAGAAGAAAATTGGGAACTATGTATACCTAGTTGGCATAAAGGAAAGGTAGATTACGAAAAATGGTCTACTGCTGAGTACGGAATCAAAAGATTAAACGGTATGTTAAGTTTTATGGAGTCAGAAGACTGGAGCAGACGATTACCCGAAATGAAAGAATTTTTAACCTTGTGTGATAAACAACGTGGTATTACATTTGAAGAAACATTTCCGGAGATGAAGGATATCTTTAATGAGCTTTGATACCGTAGATTTATTGACAGGAGATGTATTTCAAATTACATGGGATTTAGGAAGAAGATGTAATTATGATTGTAGTTATTGCCCTACACACAGGCATGATAACTTTAGTAGCCATGCAACTTTAGATGAATTAAAAAGTAGTGTAGATTTTGTATTTGAATATATCGATACTTATATGCAACATCGAACATATAAAGAAGCAAATATTAGTTTTACCGGTGGCGAGCCAACTGTTAACCCAAATTTTATTGCTTTTGTAAAATATTTAAAGGAACAATACGAATTAAAGTATAAAGACAAATGGATCTGTGGATTTTCGTTAACAAGTAACGGTGCTATGAGTTCTAAGATGGCGCAAAGTATTATAGATAATCTATATTACATAACTGTAAGCTATCATGCCGAAAGTTCTGTTAAATTAAAACAGCAGGTAAAGGATAGGATATTACAATTCCATAATGCAGGATTTAACATGAACTGTAATGTAATGTTTCATGCACAACATTTTGATGAATGTAAAGAACTATGCTCGTGGTTAAAGAACTTAGGAGTTGATTTTACTCCGAGAATTATAGGAGAAGAACCAGACAGTGCAAAAACATTTGCCCACGTATACACAGAAGAACAAATTAATTGGATGAAAACTTATTGGGGTCTTAAAGTTCCTAATAAAAACAAAGTTGATTCTAAAGAAAAACAACTAGGAAATAGTATAGGACGTCCATGTTGTGGCGGCAGAAAAATGTGTCTAAGTTCAGGCACAAATCGTCGTACAGACAAATTTGTAGACTTTAGAGAATTTAAAGGTTGGAGCTGTAGTGTAAATTGGTTCTTCCTACACTTAGAACAACAAACAGATCAAATATTCCATCATCAAACATGCCAAGCAAAGTTTGATGGGACTAGGGGAGCAATAGGAAAAATAAGTAAAGGATATAAAGTAGTAAAAGAACTTAAACATAAACTAGAAACACAAACAATGCCTACTATTATATGTCCGAAACATACTTGTGGTTGTGGGTTGTGTGCTCCTAAGAGCAAGTACCAAGAAAAATATTTAGAAACTACTAAAAGACATTTTGATATTGGAGTATTAGATGTCGTATAATTGCTTAGAGTCAATAAACAGTATATATGTTGAGAAAGCAGAAGAAGGATATGCAGTAAGTCCGTGCTGTCTATATAAAGATAAAGGTAAAGTTTTTGTACCTACTTTAGATGATGTCATTGACAATCCAACAATTAATGAGATTAGAGAAGGTTTTAAAGGAGATTGGAAACGACCTGAATGCATAACCTGTGTACATAACGAACAAATGGGCAAAAAAAGTAAGAGACTACGTAGTTTAGATAGACCAGCTAATCAAATTACACGTTGGGATTTGCGTCCAGGAAATACTTGTAACTTAAAATGTGTTATGTGTAATCCTGGTAATAGTAGTAAATGGTATGAAGATATAGATATTTACAAAAAATATCGCGGAAACATCGGAAATGGAAATAGCAAACAAGTTAGAGAGTCGTTAGATTGGGATTGGATTTATACAAGGTGTGTTGACACAGCACTATCTATCTATATAGCAGGCGGCGAACCTTTTTATATGAAAAGTGTACAAAATTTTCTTAACAAGTTATCTAAACATGAATGGAATTGTAATAACACAGTAATACAAATACAAACTAATGGTGTAAGCAATACAGATAAGTTTTTAAATATATTAAGTAAATTTAAAAAGTTACATTTTAGTATCAGTGTTGATGGTTGGGGGAGCGTAAATGATCTCATACGGTTTCCAACTAAACATAAAGACTTTTTAAAAAACACACAAGAACTTGTAGATCTTAATTGTTTGCACTTGTTCTTTAACATTACAGTGCAAGCAATGAACTTACCTAATATTGATAAGTTAGTAACAAAATTACAAGAAACTTGGAACGGAACATACGATATTCACAAACTTTGGGGACCAAACTATTTGTCAGTAAATTGTCTTAAGCCTGAAGTTGTAAAGGAAGTTTTACGTAATACAAAAGTTCCTGAATTAAAAACACTTTACGCAGATTATGAATTTAATATCCATTTAAATCAACGTATGCAAAGTTTCCTTTTAGATTTAGATGCTAAAAGAGGAACTGATAGCAGAAAAATTATACCGTGGTGTTTTGAATAATGTGGACAACTGAAACATTAGAATGGATTGATATTGAACTTACAAGTTTTTGTAACATACGTTGTAAAGGGTGCTTTCGAGAATTATCTACACATGCAGATAAAATTCTTAATAAAACATATTTAGATATTACTACGATTAAAGAAAAATTTAAAAAAGAAATGTTTCCTAATATTAAAATCATTAATTTTTGTGGTAGTGTTGATGAACCAACTAGTCATCCTCAATTTTTTGAAATCGTAAAACATTTTGCTAGTTGGGACTGTCATATTAATGTTGCTACTAATGGCAGTTTACGTAGTGAAAAATGGTGGGGAGACCTAGCCAAAATATTACCCAGTAGTCATAGAGTCACTTGGGGCATAGACGGTAGCGATGAATTATCAGAAGTTTATAGGCAAGGTAGTAGTTTTAAAAAAGTAGAAAAGAATTTTAGATCATTTATAAAAGCTGGCGGCTTAGCTAATTGGCAATTTATTGTGTTTGAACATAATGAACACCAGTTGGAGATTGCTCGTGCTAGAGCAACTGAGGAAGGATTTCATGCGTTCCAAACAATTTATAGTCATCGTAAAGACACAAAAGATGTAAAACCTAAACAAGTTGATAATAAAGAGTCGAGCTGTATTAGTTGCAAATATGCTAATCAAAAACGCATATTTGTAAATCACATGGGTAATGTTATCCCATGCTGTCACCTTAATGCTAAAATGTTAGAATACCCTGTAAGTAATATTAATAAAGATAAATTTGAGGACATACTTGAAGAACAAGACTATATATCTGATATTAATTTGAAGAATGTAACTATAGAACAAGCTATAAACGGAAAAGTTTGGACAGACATAAAAAACAGTTGGACATCAGATAACAAGATTCCTCGTTGCGAGCAAGTGTGTAAGCAAAATAAAAGAGATAAATTTGTGAAGGAAATATTATGAATAAGAAAATATTAAGCCTAGCAGGTATAGTATCACATTGTCAACGTAATTGGAATGAATGGGAAAAAATACCCGAAGAGCATGTAAATTATATTATTGAAACCTGTACGGCAATGCCAACAAAACAACAAAAAGAAGTATACTCATTAGTAGCAATTACAGATAGAAAAATAATTATGGAACTTTTCGAAACTGCTTATGAAGAGAAGGATTATGCAAGAACATTTAAAAGAAATACACAAGTATTGGCAAATTTATTATTAGTATGGATACCTAGTAATAGTGCTAAAGGAACTGATACATATGGCGAATCGTTAGGAATAGCTGTAGGAATGTCGGCCGCGGCGGCCGCACTTGCAGGAGCAGAATTAGGATACCGCACAGGATATTGTCGATGTATTAATGAAGAAAAATCCAAAAAAATACTTGAATCTTATATTGGAAAAATAGAAAAAAAAGAAATACCTCTTATGTTAGGAATAGGAATACCAGATGAAAAATTTGCCTATAATATCATGGCAATAAATGGTGCAAGGTTTGGACATAAAATTAGCTACGATAAACCTAATCGCAAAGTATACAGACTAGCATAGTAAAGGAATATTTTAATTGACAAATATATATAAAAGTGCTATAATTAACTATGAATGAAGATTTGAAATGGTCAAACTATGACTTCTCTAAAATACCGTTTGATGATATTGTCAGTGTGGGTCAACGTACTCTGCTTTATCGTGATCTATTTACTGTATCCTGGCTCCTCGGCCGCTTCTGTAACTACAGATGTAGTTATTGTTGGCCCTACGCCCGAAGTGATAGAAAAGATCACAGACCTACCGAATTGTGTCTTCGAACGATCGACGAAATCAAGCGACAAGCCCGGGGAAACGGATTCAATAGCTTTCACTTTTCATTGTCAGGGGGTGAGCCTACCTTTCATCCAGGATACTTGGACATTCTCAAACACCTCGCCCAAGATGTAGTAAACACAAATTATACAAGTATACACATGACTTCAAACTGTTCACGTAAAATGAATTGGTTTGAAACCTATGTAGAATATGCAAAACCCTTTCATAGAGCTAGTATTACTGCAAGTCTACATACTGAACATGTAAACACACCTGTAAAGATGCAGGAGTTTGCTGACAAACTTATATTTTGCCAAGAGCATGACGTACAAGTTACAATTAATATGGTTATGGTACCACAGTGGTTTGAACGTGATTGGGATAATGCACTATTCTTCCATGAGCAAGGAATCAATGTAACACTAAAGCCACAAAGTGATCCTACAGCAAGTTTTGTTGTTGATGGATATACTGAAGAACAATTACAAAAATTATATAACGGAATGCCACAACGTGCATATACTGATAAAAAACGTAAATGGGCAGACAGACCAAAACCTAAATTTAGTTTACTTCCACCTATGGAAGTAAGTACAGGGGAAAAAATACCTGCACATTATCAAGTTGAGTTAGAAGATTCTAATGGCAATAAGTATTATATGGATCAGGCAGAAAGATTTAATGCTTTTAATTTTAACAAGTTTAAAGGATGGAGTTGTAATGCAGGATACAGTGGAATTATTATTAGAGAACCAGACGGCAGTATAAAACGTAGCTATAGTTGTAGAGATGTACCTTTGGGTAATATTGAAACAGGTTTTAAACTTTTTGACAGTCCTATGCCGTGTATTACAGATAGTTGTGTATCAAGTGCAGATTCTAAGATACCAAAAAGGAGAATAATATGATAGAAAATGTTTCAAATTTTGATGACGAATCATGGGGACCAAAAGCAGAGGAAATTAGCATTTGGCATTTTGATCCAACAATAGTTGATAAAGAAGAAGATGTTTTTATGAAGGTATGTAACTTCGATTTAGATTTTGATAAAGATCTTAAAAAAGCAAAAGAAAACATACAACCAACAGTTACTCACCATACAGAGTTTTGGAGCGGAATAGGATATCCAGAAGGAGTGCCTATTACTGATTCTTCTTTCAAATTCGATTTATCTAAGTACCCAAACTTTAAAGAAATAGTAGACCGTCTAGGATTAGTAGAACATGAAGAATTTGATATCAAAGTAAAATTATTTTGCCAAAGACCAGGGCAGATGTTACCAACTCACATTGATAACTATAAAAAAGCATCAGAAGAAAAAACATCAGAAATTGCTCTCACTGCTCTTAGATTTGTTGTTGCTCTTAATGACTGGGACATTGGTCATTATTGGCACTTTGGAAATGCAGTTTGGAAGCAATGGAAAAAAGGAGACTGTGTCCATTGGCATAGAACTATGGCACATGGTACTGCAAATACAGGACATAGTGATAGATTAAGTTTGCAAATTACAGGCATACCTAGCGAAAAAACTTTTAAGTTAATTCATAGTTAAACTTGTTTATCTCCCATTTAAAACTTTCTTCTACAATCTGTTTTAATTCAGGAGTATAATACTCTTCGATTGATTTTTCTCGTTCGGGTCCTTTGTTCCTAATTTTTCTTTCTATGTTAGGTTTGTATATATTGTATCTTTGTAAAAGACCATCAAGATCATCATATAAATTATCAGTATCAATGTAATGATCGCAAGCCGGAATATTGTTTTCATAATAGATGTTTTTATCAACATGACAATGACCATGCTTGTCATACATGCTTTTGATCCAAGTTTCAAATGTCCGCCAATCGTATTCCACACCAGTTAGTACATTCTCTCTAGGACTTAAATGCCATCCTTCTTGATGTCTGTATTCGTAAAAACTAACTAATTTTTTATATGGATTTCTTATGGATGTAAAAAATTTAAAATTTTCTGCCCCTGGAACATTTTGTTTTACTTGCGTGATGTTGCTATGTAAATAAAAATTCATTAGATTTGGTTGATAATTATCCCTGTGATTTGACCTTGCTATATGATAGTTGTAGTATTGATAATGTAGCGTATTTTCTATGTAACGCTTCACACTTACACTACCGGTTTTTACAGTTGCAATATAAACAAGATTTATTGGATGGTATATGATAATCACATAAGTATTTACACAAATAAATAAGCGGTAAATATACTTATGAGCCTAAAAATCCTTATCTCACAACCAAATTTATACGATTCAAAAGTCTTTATGCCACTAGTGTTCTTATGCCTAAAAACATACGTGGATAAACAAGAAGATATACAGCCTGTTACTTGGCTCGATCCTTTATTTAGAAATACAGATGTTGATACAATGTTAAAAGGTATAAATTTAAAACAATTAGATATCTTAGGATTAAGTTGTTATGATTGGAATTGGCAACTAAATTTACAAATAGCAAAAAGAGTAAAACAAGAAAATCCTAATTGTTTGGTTATAGCAGGAGGACCTCACCCTGATTGGAAAGATGTAGATTTTTTTAAAAACTATCCACAGATAGACATTATTGTGTATAACGATGGAGAACGTCCTTTTGCTGAAATTATAAAAGCAGTGCAACAAGGCACAGAATTTAAAAATATTAATAATTTGATATTGCCCGGATTAAGAACTCCGCCAGATTCTTTGTTTAAAGAATTTGATGCAAGTCCATGGCTAGAAAATAAAGAGTGGGTGTTAGATTTTAAAAAACGCTATATAGACGAAGGTAGCAATCAGCACTTTACATTGCTATGGGAAACAGATAGAGGATGTCCTTTTAAATGTTCTTTTTGTGATTGGGGTAGTGCTACAAATAGTAAAGTGCGTAGGATACCTGAGCAAAGGGTTTATGACGAGATTGATTTCTTTACCAAAGAATTAAAGGTAGATGTTCTATATCATGTAGGTGCAAACTTAGGAATTTTTCCTAGAGACTTAGATTTTGTAAAATACATATGTAACAAAAAGATAGAAACTGGATATCCTAAAAGTTTTCAATATAGCACTAGTAAAAACACTCCTGAACGCACAGTTGAAATAGCCAAGTCTTTGTATAACGCTAAACTATTAAAAAAACATGTTGTAAGTTTACAGCATACTAAACAAGAAGTATTAGACTGTATTGATAGATATAATATTCCAGTGAAACGACAAATACCAATGATTAGAGATTTAAATAAAGAACGAATGCCATGTATTAGTCAAATGGTAATGGGAATGCCAGGAGATACTCCTGATCTTTGGATGCAAGCATTGACAGATACTATTGAATGGGGTATACATTATGAATGTAGAATATATGACTTCCAATTACTTCCTAATGCTCCAGCCGCTCAAAAAGAGTATATGGAAAAATGGCAGATAGAAACTAGGGTGAGAAAACATTTTATAAACGGATATCATAAATTTTTAGAACAAGATCATGAGAGCGAACCTTCTACCAGTGAGTTTATTGTTGCTACAAAAACATACTCATTAGAAGACTGGCTACAAATGAAGGTATTTGGAAAAATGTTTATGGCTTTACATGGTGGAAGTATCACTAAATGGGCTAGTATGTTTTGTAGAAATACATTAGGTATAACTTATTACGATTTTTACAAAGGTATATATAACAATTTTTTTAAAAACCCTTTGTATACATATACCAATTCCATATATAACACAGGCTACACGCATTTTAAAAATTTTATAGATGACGATAATTTGACAGATGAACTACAAATTCCAGAATTAGAAAACGGCAGATTCTACCAATTAGAAGAATACATTCTTTGGAAATGCTTGTATGATACAAATTTTGAAGTTAATCAAAAGTTTTGGACAGAATTACAACAATACTTAGATACAACATATAATAACGAAATGTTACACGACCTGTTAGAATTTAATAAAAAAATGATACTAAATTTTGACTATAGATCAGAAGTTGGAAAAAACATAATGTGCAATAGAGATTGGTTAGAATACATTGATTCGTGTACATGGAACACAGTAGATAATACAGCAGAAAATTTTGATGTAAATTCAAATCTAATTAATGTTCCTGTTGCTTTTAATCAAGGAAAAGTTTGGTACACTAAAGATCATAAGATAGGACAATTTCCTATGGGAGGAGCACAGGATGTTAATTGGTATGATAACAAAGAAATGTTTGTTAATACGATACTAGCACCGACCTATATGCGTGGAACTAGAACGGTATATAATAGGGGTAGCTATGTTTAATTGGCAAAATGTGGAAGTATTTAACGTGCCATACAAATTTGTTATCTGTGATAACTTTTTAAAAGACTATGATGACAATTTATTTCCTAACCAAGAATGGTGTAACAAGAATTTAATTACTCGTGAGAACGCTGTTACAAAAGCAATTAGTGCGATCAACAGTTTAGAAAAGTTAGATGGAAATAAAAGAAGTTTGCTAGAAAATATTTTAAGCCAAGATTTTCATAACAAAGTTTGCAAAATTTTAAACGTATCTTTAGTAAACGAATCTGTTGCTGTTAGGAAAACAGTAGGAGATTATAGGATAGCCCGTGAGGCTATGTATGTCACAAATTTAAAAACTGACAAGGATATACTAGATGTGCATTATGATAGTGAGGTAACTATTTGGACAGGATTACTTTATTTTAGTGATAGCAATTATGGTGGAAGTTTTAATATACATACTGAAGATAAAACAATTTTTAAAAAAATACCTATAAAAAAGAATAGACTTATACTTACACTGAATAGTAGTAACAGTTGGCATAGTGTGTCATCTTGGCACGATAATAATCCACGTAAGAGCATATACATTACAAGTGAATTTAAAAACTTTGGAAGAGATAAAGATAGAAAACCTATAGAAGCAAAGGAGGTATGGTTCTAATGACAAAAGAACTAATTAGAAAATTTGATATTGGATTAGATATAAAAAAGTTACAACAAGACTTTAATAATTTATTACCACAGATGGAGGAAATTGGCTGGTGGGGAGCAGAAGGTGCAACACACCAATTTCAATTTGCTGTTCAATCTAAGTTCGGTAGTAATAATCCTTATCACGAATGTTGCGGACCACAGCCTAGTTTAAATAAAGAGGATGGCTCTAATCCTCTAAACGAAGGTAGTTTTAACATAATCAACGATATGTTTATAGGCACATATTTTGAGGATGTTATTAGCAAGTTTCCAATTGATGTTACACGAGTTAGAATATTAAAACTTAAAGGAAAGAGTTGTTATAGACTACATAGAGAGATGACATATAAATTTCATATTCCTATTATAACAAATCCTAGTAATTTATTCTTCTTTCCAGAACAACATCATAGGTATGTAATTCATTTACCTGCTGACGGAAGTATATATTACACTGATACTTCAGAGCCACATACATTTTTGAATGGAGGAACTAAGGACAGATATCATATTGTGTTAAGTAGCACTATCGACAAAGATATACTTTTGAATGACTTTACAAAGGAGTTAGATTTTACAAGAGATCATTTTCCATCTCTTGATAAAAACGGCGAATGGATATAGTATTACTATCTGATGTTTATGCAGAAGGCTACATACGTGGAGCAGGAGCATACAAACTAGCGACAGAACTACGGTCTGCCGGCTATTCTGTACAGGTTATTGACTTTGCAAGTAGGTTGACAGAACAAGAAGTAAACAAATTATTTAATAAATTCTTGACGCAGGAAACAAAACTGTTAGGAGTTAGTAATACATTTATGAGTAACAACGGAAATAAGATATTTGAACAAGATTGGATGCTAAATTTAATCAATGAATATAAACAACGGTTTAACTTCAAAGTTGCTATCGGCGGAAATAGAGGGGGTCCTGCGACTTATTCTAAGTTAGCCAGAAATGTATTTGACATATTAGTAAGTGGTTTTGCTGATAAAGCAATTTTAGCTGTTGCTGAAGGAAATGCTAAAGGAAAATTAGTAAACAATCAACTTATAGTAGATAGCAATGTAGATTATGAATACACAGATTTTCATAACAGCAAAACTATATTTACAGAACAAGATTGTATATTTCCAGGTGAAGCATTGCCTATAGAAATTGCTAGGGGTTGTAAATTTAGATGCAGTTATTGTTTTTATCCAGGAAATGGGAAAGGTGATACTTATAAACATTTAAAAAATAAAAGTGTTCTTAGAGATGAACTAATATATAATTATGAAACATTTGGAACACAAGTGTACGATATTATGGATGATTTGCTAAATGATAGTCCTGAGAAATGCGAATATATACACGAAGTATTTACAAACTTACCCTTTAAGGTTAGTTTTGGATCGTATGCAAGAAGTGATTTACTTATAAGCAATATGCATACATTACCTTTGTTAGAAGAAAGCGGAGCAGTAGGACTACAATTTGGTATAGAAACATTATTTAAAAAATCTGGAAGTGCTATTGGAAAAGGAATGGCCAAAGAAAAAACTATCGAAGGCTTACATTATATCAAAGAAAATAGTAACATAAGTTTAGGAAGCGGATTTATTTTCGGATTGCCATACGAGCCTTTAGAAAGTATAAGAAGTACTATAGAATGGTTAGACTCAAAAGATTGTCCTCTAGATAATAAAGAAGTATATGCATTAAGTATTCCAAGTTTGAATAGTCATTTTGAACATAGTAAGCTAATGATTGATCCTTATCGCTGGGGATATAAAGATTTAGAACCAACAAATAAAGACAGAATGATTTGGGACAACGGACACATAAATTGGTATCAAGCAAAAGAGTTAGCAGATGAATGTTTAAATAGATTTCGTAACCATAATCACTTCAATGCTCATCAGATAAGTAGAGTATACAACATGGGCTATGATGTCGGCACAATTACAAATACTCCTGCCGCAGTATTTAGAAACAAATTTGAATCTATCAAACCTAATAGCGATAGTGTATTGAGTAAGAAAAAACAGTATTTGGAAAAATTGTATGCAATATAAAAGTTTAAATATACCTAAAGGTCAAGATATTGTAATAGCAAATATACCCAGTATTGAACTTAGACCTCCTATTGGACCAGCACGAATTAAATCTTTTATTAAGAGTAAAGGGATGTCCTGCTATTGTATAGATCTAAATTTAGACTTATGGCATAGATTAAAAAAAGATAAAGAATATTTTCAAAGTGACGAAGATAGGTTTTGGGAAGGGTCAGATAAATGGCAACTATGGCAAGATCCTATTATGTTCGAAGACTTTTATGACGTTACTTTAGAAGCTATTGTAGACGAATGGGTAGCATTGATTGCAGAAGCTAATCCAAGATTCTTTGGTATAAGTGTACATTTCCTACGTAGTCAATTAACTGCTAAGAAGTTATTAACTAAACTTAAAGAAGTAGCACCTCATATACCGACAGTGTTAGGCGGAAGTGCCGCTGAGCATTTTGGTTTAGAATTAGGATGGGATATACTGGACTGGATTGTAGTTGGAGAAGGAGAGCATGGTGTTGAAAGTTTGTTAAACGGAACACTACCAAGCGGAGTTTATAATAAAGATACATATGACCCTGAATGGAAACTAGAAGCACCTAGAACCCCAAAAGTAGATTTATCTAAAATAAACTATCCAGACTATACTGATTTTCAATTTTCGCAATATCCAAAAGATGCATATGAAGTAGCAGAAAATACATTAGGTGTTGCTAGTTTGTTTATTGAAGGAACACGTAGTTGTATCTTTGATTGTAAGTTTTGTAACGTAAGAGGAGAATTTGGAGTTTATAGAGCAAGGCCCGGAGAAGATGTTGCCAAAGAAATAATTTATTATTATGAAACATATGGCGTTGCTGATTTTGTTTTTGTAGATAATATTGTAAACGGTGTATTAAAACAAATGAATCAAATGGTTGATACACTTATAGATTACCAAGAAAAGAATAATATAAAATTTGCCTGGAGTGCATACTTTGCTGTAAGGGCAAAAAAACAAATGCCACCTGAGATGTGGGATAGATTAAGGCAAAGTGGCTTACATCATATCAAGTTAGGTATTGAAAGCGGAAGCACTGATACTTTGAAAGAGATGGATAAAAAGTATACTAAAGAAGATTTGTTATATACTATGGAGCAATGTCATCGTTTGAATATTACTACAAGAAGTATGTATTTTGTAGGATATCCTACAGAAAGTGAAGAGGAATTTTTAGATACTTTAGATACTATAGAAAAACTTAAACCATATGACGAAATATTAAAGCCATTATATATTGGAGTACTAATGCGAGTAAAACCTAATACTAGGGCTAAGACAGATTATACACTGGCAGGATATCTAAAAAAAGACAAACGCTTTCCGAATAATTTTCCATATAGAATGTACTGGGTATATGATGATGGTAAAGTTTTTAATGATCTGCCAACACGTATAGATAGGCACAAGCGTTTAGCAAAAAAATGTATAGACCTAGGGTTTAAGTATTTTGATGATCCCTTACAATATGAAATAGGTAAACTAGAAGAAAATTGTAACAAATACGTTAGTACATAATTTTACTTAACCATTCATCTCGACCATCTGTGGGTTTGCCATTTTCAAATCTCCAATTAAGATTATTATGCATTTTTCTTAATTTGTCTTGTGCAAACCAATGGGCCATAAATGAAGCTAATGATTGAGGTGTCCACTTTGTCTTATAAGGTTGTGGCTCCCAATTAGAATAAATTATATCGTCCATTACAATATTTTCATATTTAGATAATTCTTCTACATAGCATCCAAAGAAAATAAATTTTCCTACATATGAAGGTGCTTCAGAAGCTGTCAAAACAATACAATCAATATAGTGTGGATATACTGTATCTAAGAAGTTTGCCTTTGCTTCTTTGTTAGGTACTACAACAATATTTTTTATGTTACACAGTTTTAATGCCGAGTCCACTTTTTGGATACCTCCATGGAATGTTTGTAAGATCTTTGTACATTTCTTTATATAAGTTTTTTTTGCCTTTATACTCACTAGGCATATTAGTACATATATCAATAAATTCGTTTTCAGCAAACGGATGAACCCATTTATATCCATCCATGCTATAATTAAATAATCTGTATGCACCCTCGTCTTGTAGTCTACTAAACATAACTCTATTTAATATATCAGGATGATTATCCCACTGTGCAAATCTCATGTTAAAGTGCTCAACACATTCTTTATAGATAGGGTCATTGCTAAGAGGTAACACACTATTATTTCGTCTATAGCTACCGCACACATTAACATGCCAATGTGCTAAGTCTTTAGGCTGATAACCGTTCATAGCAGTATATTGTAAACTTTGATTTATTTGCATTTCACCGGTTCCTATTTCACCAGTAAAAATTACATGCTCAGTAAGACCTAAATTTTCTAAAGCCATACGTTTTGCAGTATAAGGATTTTCTACCCAATACGGAAAATTAGTCTTTGGTATAGTGTCTAATTGATAATACTCTACCTTTATATCTAGTTCTTTTTCTATTTGTTCAACAACATATTTTTCAGTAGTATTTGAAACGCTAGAATATAAACTTACAGCAGTAAACGGAATATCAAGGGTTTTGAATATATGTGCTAGTGCAGTGCTATCTTTGCCTCCTGATAAGAATATGACGTTATTATTAGTGGCATATTGCTTTACAGTTGTTTCTATAATGCTTCTTAAATCTTTGGGTGTAGCTGTATTAATTTGCTTCTTAGGCAGTACTAGTGACGCTGTATGACGCTTTAAACCAGCCACAGGATGCCTTGCACTTACTGTCCAACCTCCTAACATATCTCTTTCTGTAAAGAAGTCTTGATTAGTTTGGCCTTCGCCTAAATCAAATTTACAAGAAAAGTAATCAATGTTGTTTAAGTTCATAATCTAATTCTTTCATTACATAACAATTAGGACCGAATTCCATACCTTCGTCGAAGAAGTTACTTGTTTTTACAAATCCGTATTTTACGTATGCAGGTAATGCTTCTTCTCTTGGAACGCTCCATATAGAAATACATTTTTCTTTCATTGCTTGTCCTTCAAGTTCACAAAATAATATTCCTGCTATTCCTTTTTTTCTATATAGAGGATCAACCCATATACCTCTAGATCTATAAACTTGTTCATCTGTTCTATGTCCGCTGTTAACGCCTATAATTTTATTAGCATTATTATAAACAGCAAAGAATGTCGGAGAATACAAGTTATAGATATCCATATTATATCCGCCTTTATACAACATACTGCTCATAGGCTTAATAGGACTGTTTCTTCCTCTCCAAAGTTTTTCCTGCCATACTGGTAATATATCTTGGAACGAAACTAATTCTGATCTATATTTCATTTTTGCTGTAAACTTCTAATTACTGATTTATAGTTTTCTGTTGTCAATGGAATATTTAGAACACATTGTACACTGTTGTCTACATAAGAAAAGACACTGTGTCGTTTTCTAGTATTAATAAAATATGGTCTACCTGGTTCTAGTGTAACTACTTTATCTTCGTATACAAAAGCAAATTCATTTTTATTACAATTATGACAAAGTGTAATAATTCTAAAACATGTAACATCTAATATCTTACCATCTCTGTGTGGAGGGAAAAATCCGCCTTGATTTAAGCGTATAAAATGAGAACGTCCTAAAGTATCAAATGTATCTAAAAGCGGCTGTATGACGCTTAAATTGCTTGCTACAGGTGTTTTAACGTTAATGTCGACTTCAGATATTTCTGTACCATTCTGCTTGTTGTACTCGAACAAGCTATCAAGATCTGGCACACCACTAAGTCCGCCGTCTAAACTGGTTATACTTAACCCTTGTCTATTATTTGGTTTACGGGGATTATATTGTTTCCAATCATTATCAAACAAAGATAATTCATTTTTAAGTTTCTTTATATCAATAGTAAAGTCTAGGGGAACTATGTCCCCTAAACTTGAAAGATGTAATATTAAATCCCTATTAGTCGATTGTTTTTTCATCTACGTATTCAGCAGTTGACCATTCCATTTTGTCTTTAGCAAAATCAACAAGCAACTTCAGTCTTTCTTTTGTAACGTAGCTATACAATGAATCCATAATTATATTTGACTCTTCACCAAAGTACATAGGATAATCACCAAGTTTTGAAATCAGATATTCTCTACTTTCTTTATTAGCCATCATATTTTCAAATGCTTGTACTACTTCATTTGAATTTGCACCTGGATGCATAAACAGTCCTTTTTGTAATCCATCACGCCATACTGCTGATAAGATGTATGCTTCGTAAATATCACCTGATGGTTCTTTATTAAATGTTTTCTTGTAAAGATCTACTACTGTAGGTGTATCTGGCCAGTTATAATCTTGGACAAAACCGTTATCAGGAGTAAACATTCCGTGATTGAATAATCTTACTGCTTCTCCATCTTCTACCATAGGAGCAGTATTCTTAATATGTCTTGAAGCTGGCTCTCTAATATATGTAAAGTCACCTCTTAGCCAAGCCTGTTTCGCATCACCTGCACTCATCTTTCTTACAAAGTTAATATTGTTCCAACCTTTAAGCAAAGTCCAGCCTAGTGTTTCAGGTACACAACCTGAACAGTCTGCTAAATTAAGTACATCATTTTGCCAGTCGTAATCACTAGCAATAGTTGTTGTAATATTATATGGTTGAATTAAGATCGGTTCCCAATCTTTAAAACTCCATTTTACATTTTCGATTAACCATGCATTAGCATTGCCGCCATGTGCAAGTAAAATAACCTTAGGATCATTTTTATATTTGGTATTGAAAGTTTCTAAACCAACATTACCTTTACCGCCCTTAATATTTTCTACAATTACTTTTTCGCCTAAGTATTTTTCTAGCTCAGTCGCAACAACATCGGCCCAAATTGCAGTACCTGTTCCTTTAGGGCTAGGAACAACTAATCTATAATCGGCCATCGCCGAGGTTGCCGTTAGAATTAATCCTACAACCAATGTTAACATATGTTTCATTTATAACTCCTATTTGTTTCAACATATTTTAGACCGGCAACAATAGTTACTAGTGTTAACACGAACAATACGATAGTAATTGGACGTTCTATCAACGTAGTTATATTGTACAACGACATTGTTTGATAACTCAATGCTTCAATCTTAGCAAATAAGATAAAAGCTAACAATATCGCTGGTCTATTTAATTCAAGGCGCTTAGATGTTAATCCAATCGCCGCACATACTACTAAAGTAGCAATATCATAATATGTATGCGATATTTGATAACATGACCAACCAATTAATAATAATATCAAAGGCGCATACACTTTTACTGGAATCCTTAAAAGTAAAGTAATAGGCTTACTCAACAACAAACAACTAATGCCTACCAAAACAGTACCTCCTAAAAATCCTATTGTAAGATATTTATAGAACTCACTATCTTGTTGAATTGAAACTGAACCCAAGTCAAAATGTAGCAAGTAAAATAAACTTAATATGACAGCAGTAAACGGTGTACCTGGTATACCAAATACTACTGTCGGAACAAAACTAGCGGCCGTGACAGCATTATTTGCACCTTCTGGTCCTACTACTCCTGCTATGTTTCCGTTGCCGAATTTTCTTTTAGGTAAACTAAATTTAGTTTGTGCATAACTAAGCCAATCAGCAACTATGCCATGTACTCCTGGCAGAGCACCAACTAATGCTCCTATCATTCCTCCACGTAGACTTATGAACCAATATTTTTTCCAAGCCAAGATACCTAGCACTACTTGCCTCCAGCTTGAGTTTAATTTTTGTAATTGGTTATTTTTTAAAAACATATCAACTATTTCTGGAACAGCAAATAATCCACTCACAAGAATGAGTACATTAATACCATCTTCTAGATATGTGTAACCAAATGTAAGTCTAGGTGCATTATTCTCATCAATACCTATATAACCTAATAAGAATCCTAATAAGATACTTACTATTCCTAATCTAATATTTCCTTTTACTAAAAATACAACACAAGTAAGAGCTAATATATTAAGCATTAATAATTCAGGAATGCCAAAAATTAAAAGTAGTTTACCATAAATTGGCATTAACAAGAAAACAAGCGAACCAAATAGCAATCCGTTTATCGTACTACTTGTAAAAGCGGCACTCAAAGCGTAGGTTGCTTTTCCTTTTTTCGCTAGAGGATATCCGTCTAGCACCGTTGCCGCACTAGAACTACTTCCAGGAATACCAAGCAATATGCTACTCCATGTATCTCCTGTGGCACAAGCCGCGACCATTGCTGTGTAAAAAGCTACACCTAAATAAGGATCGCTATAAAAATAAGGGAAAAATACGTAACTAGTAAGTAGTGCAGTTGTAGGACCAGCTGTTGGAATTACACCAAATGCAAGTCCCCAAGCTACTCCTAACGATACAAATATAAAAACTTCAAACATAACTTATTATACAACAAATTTAATTAAAAGTCAAGTAATTCTGTATAATTTACAAAGCCACAAAAGCCTTTTTTAACTAGTGTGAACAATTCTCTGTCGTAATGTTTATACATATTCTCTTCCATTTCGTCATAAATTTCCTGGTAAAACTTATCATTTGGATGAAAATGATCTGTTTTTTCTTTATAGATAAGCTCAGGCCATTCGGAGTTTTTCATAGACATAGTATTACAAACACCTTTGTTTTGTTTTCCATAACTTAATAAAGGGTGTGTAATTTGACTTTTAATCAAAGGTAGTGTGCTATTAAAAAAAGTATATTGTCCTTCTCTTTGAGTATGTTTTGCCCATAGCCACCAAACAATTTCTGTAGGCGGACAAGGAATAATAATGTCTGTATCCCAATCTTTGCCTATACAATTCTCCATAGTGACACGATAGATATGTCCGTCCTTTTCCAGTTCTCCTAGGCCTCCCACAATAAATTGATCTTGTGGTATCTTATCAAACAGCCCTAACGTAATTAAAAAACCTCTACTCATATTGCCTAGCATTACACTATACTTTTTCATACGTTCTAAACATTCAGAACGATCAGCAGTATATTCTACCCAGTCGTATTCGAGTTCGTTTGCTATCTGTTTACTTTTAGTACGATGTGTGTCGTTTGCCCAAGGATAATGTTCGTAATATATTGTAGCATCTTTTCCTAGTATCTTAGCACAACGAGCAATAATTTCACTGTCGCTACCACTTACTGGAATAGCTAAATTGTTAGGAAGTAATTTTGCGGCATTCAAACATTCTTGTCTGAAGCTATTACAATCTACATCTAAAGGAGCAATTTTGTAATTAAATTTTTTTAAAGGAATGTTTTTGTCTAGATAAGATTTAAAATCAGCATACGGAGAATCGTTCACTGACCAATAGATATGTTTAGGTACTTCTAACATACAGTATATATCTGTTATTTTATTTGATTTAGACTAAATTGACCCAAGAGCCGTTTTCATAGCCTTGGAATTTATTATCTGTGGAATTGTAAATTACCATTCCGTTAGCGGCTGTAAGTGCATTACGTTCAGTAGTTGTAACTGATCCAAACTGCACATAACCAGAGGCAGGCATAACAGCACCACCGTCGTTCTGGAAAGCAAATTCTGTATTAGTCCCTGCAGGATTACGTATTTTAAAAGTAGCCTTACCTGGTGCAACATTGTTAGATACTGCGCCTGTAGTTTCAAAAACAAGGGTAACATTTTCTCTGTTACTTGATCCGTCATATGCTTGACCAACAAGTTCCATAGTTCTATCACCAGATTGATATGATGCTGGTGCATCTACTGTGCCTCTATGTTTAACACTTTTCATATCAGCAACATTGTTGCTATCGTGATATGTGTTGACTGACATAGCAACACCTGATGTAGCCGAACGCTTAATTATTAATTGTCCATTTTTAAATGCGTTGTCATCACCTAAAGAACCAATTGTAAGATTAGATCCGCTTGCAATACTGACTCCGCCAGTTGTATTAATTTGTAGGTTACCTATATTAGTAATTTTTGCTATTGTTAAAACTTTTGCCATTGCATCAATAACTGATGAACTATCATCAGCAAATACTGAGCCAACTATATCACCTGTTACGTTACCATTTACGTTACCAAAGTGTGTACCTGTTGAATTACCAACAACATTACCTGTTACTGAACCAACTACATCACCTGTTAAGTTTCCTACAATATTAGTAGCTGTTACTGAACTTGTAATTACTGGCCCTACAATTTTTCCGTTTATAGCATCGACTAGGAGCGTTGAGTCATCACCATAAATGTTACCACGTATGTCAATTGCTGGATTATCTGTTGCGGCCCATTGTGTGCCGTTGTATACAAGTATTTGATCGTTCTGTGCTGACAACGCCTGTACGTTGCCTAAGTCTTCTAAATTCTGTGTTGATACAGATACCGCAGTTCCGCCTGTTGTAGCGCCATCTCCTACAAATACTTCTTTAGTGTCTGTTGTATAAACAAGTTCACCTTCCGCTGGTGTATAACCCGGAGTGGTCTGTAACTGCGTCTTTGTGCCTCGTTTGATTCGTAGAGTACCCATGTAATGCTCCTAATTCATTGTTATATGTATTTATACCAAAACAATGATAAACTCATTTTTTCTTTTTTGTGGGATTCTTTAAAAAAGCCCTAGTTTTTTTCTGTATATCCCGCTTTACTTTTGCTGTATTTAACCTAAAGTCCACATGTTTTATCTCTTTACCATATTCGTTAAAGAGTTCTGCTATTGTGTCGTCTAAATTAGCACCCGTACTGCGTTTTGCATTGCAATCTATTTCCCATATCTTACCTTCTCTAAACTCAACTCTTATTGATTGAAGATAGTTTATGGGAATAGTTTGAATGTCTATGTCTTTAAAAACCTCAGGCCAATGCCGAATTACATCATCAGGCAGTTGCTTTGGCACTAGTCTTCTTCTTTACAGTAGGAACAAGCTCTTCAGCCTGTGCTCTGAGTGCCTTTGCTTCTTTGTATAGTCTATCCGCATCACTTCTATATTTTGCGGCCAAGTCAGCATCAGTTAAAACACCATCATTTGGTGCTTGTAAAGTTGCGGCTTGTGCTTCAGCTACTACCGCTTTATTAGCAGTCTTTGGCATTTCACTAACACTACCAGCTTCGGTTATAGTTGTACCTTCGGGTAATTCATTAGGATCCTTCATTGCTAAGTCAGCAATAGTAACACCTCTTTGATCTGCAATGATTTTGTTTAGTTCATCAAGACCAACTGCTGTTGCAGTATTTGGTGTCATTTCAATCTCAGTCATTGGTATACTTTGTAGTCTACCTGTAGAATGGAATCTAGCGAGCATGTTTGCACCGTCACTAAGTGATGTGCGAGCCATAACTTCGGCAAATTCAAATGCTGTTTGTCCTGAGTTTCCTTCAACGGTGTTAATTAAAACATCGTGATCTTCATCTCTAAGTGTAGCAGTATCAATTACAAGTGCATTCTTAGGAGGATTTTCTCCTGGAATAACTCTGTATGCAACAATTACTTTACGTTGGTTGCTTTTTAATCTGCCTACGTGTTTGATTTCGGCCATTACTTGTCTCCTTTAGGTGCCTCTGCAGTTCCTTCTTTTTTAGCTTCTTCTTCAGCCTTTTGAACTGTCTGCAGGAAAGCATCTAGTTTGTTAAATGTTTTACCAACTGCTTCCATTTCATTGGCTTTAAACGCACCTCTTTGCGATGCAACATCAATAATTGATCTAATTACACCAAGGTCTTGAACAGTAAGTTCAACGGGTGCAGTTGATACACCTGCTTGTGGTGCTTCTCCTGCCGGAGCCGTTTTAGCTTCTGCTGTTTTAGTTTCTTCTGACATATTATTCACTCCTTATGTATTATATATGTACTTTATATTTATTTGTACTTTAAATGTGGACAAGCAAGAACGAAATACGATAGTTCTTTTGGATCTTCAAATCCTGCTCTAAGAACCGTATCTATTTTGTTTGATTTAGTCAAACTAATTGCTTTTTTTAAGAAATATCTCTTTTTTAAATTAGATTCTATCCATTTACTAATAGCATTTTCCATGTTATATGTATGTGGTAAATCAATAGTTGCAAGATGTGGTGGCTCAAATCTAAGCCTTCTTATCTCAAAAAAGTCCTGTGCAGTAATTTTGTTAGCTATCAAGCCGCCTCCTCGTAATGTGCAGTGACACCAAATGGTGCTTTTGTATTTTTATCATGATGTCCATGTATAATAAACACTGTCTCACAGTAATCTGCATCACCCCAACTACCAAACGGATATCCATCTGTAAACATTATAAATTTTTTAGGTGTTATGTTATTCTCTTTCATATATTCCCAGTTAACATCAAAGTCAGTACCACCACCGCCTTGTATATCATAGTCTAGTAAATCTTCTCCACCATCGGCACTAAAGTCTGCTTCATTATAAACAGCAGTATCAAATGTCCACAATTTAATATTGTAGTCTTTGTATTCTTCCATAATGCCTTTGATTTCTCCTAAGAAATCCTTAGCCTGATGATCACCAATTGAACCACTCATGTCAAGTCCAATAGCAACATCAATAGTATCCATAAAGTTCATACCTGGAAGTACTGCACCAGTATGCCAGCCTTTACGTGAAGGACGACTAAATGTGTAATCGTTTCTAATAGTAGATTGTATCTGCTGTCGTAGTAGTTCACGCCAGTTCATTTTAGGTTCTGTAAGTTCTTTAATAATACGTTGCACTTCTGCAGGTGTGTTACCAGCACCAGCCGCCTGTGCAGAGCTAATCATATTTTCTTTAATTTCATCACGTATTTTTTTAAGTTCTTCTTTTGTATAAGTAGGTCGACCCTTGTCACCTTTTTTACCTTGTTTACCTTTTTTATCTTTTGAATCACCATCTGCTTCTTTTTCCCAATCAACATGTTCGTCAAGTAGGTCGCCTAATGCGTCTAAATATTCTTGTCCTTTTTCTTCAGCTTGTTTAAACAAGTCGTCATATACTGCTTCACTCATCCAACCATCATATTTGAAGTCTTGATAGCATTGTACTAGCTTAACCATTTCTCCAATACGGTCACGTACTAGTGTATTGTTTACGATGTAATCACACGCGATATTGTGTAATACTGGAATACGATCTTCTCTACGTGTAATATGATCGAAAACACAATGTAAAATCTCGTGTGCGATTACAAATTCTATTTCCTTATTGCTCATAGCATTAAAGAATTGTGTATTATAATATAAGTGTCTGCCATCTGTAGCGGCAGTAGGACACCAGTCATCACAGTTTTTAACAATAAGTCTTGTAGCCATATTACCAAAGAATGGATGTCTAAGAAGTAATCCAACTCTTGCTACAATAATTCTATCAGCTACATCTATTCTCATAGCTTCTAGTTCTTCTTTTGTAATGTCTGGATTTGGTTGAAAACCTTTTGTATCTATGCCCATGTTTTGTACTCCTTCAGTGCCTTATTGTTCTTACAGTATACTATATTTAATGTCATATGTCAACAGTTTTGGTAAAATATTGGGCAAGGTCTTATGCATGCCTTGCCCAATATTACCGCGCCTTAGGCGCTCTGTGCGGCTTGAATATACTTACCAAAACGCTCATGGAACTCATCAAAACACTCAACTTCATCTGGGTCGATTGGAAGAGAGTATTGTGTAAGAGCTAATTTGATACCCATGACAACCAATTCAGTATCAAAATTATCCATTGCAAACCTTAAGAAGTTGTTTACTTTATCGTCAAACTTCTTATCGTTTTTATCGCAAGCGTCTTTAAGTTCATAGCAAAGTGAAACAGTCAAGGAATACATGGCACTGATTTCTTTAGTTTCACACTCCTTAACCTTACCTTCAAGTATGTCAGTAGGGTCAGGTAGCTTAGAAGCAACCTTACGGTGCGCCATAAACTTAACGGCAAGTCCTTCGCCGACAGAACCACTTACCAAATCGGTAGTGGTATTCTCGTCATCATCTTCGTCTTCAATAAGCTCGGAAACAAATGACCAAGAACGAGGTGTAGCAAATGAACGACTTGGACTCTTTGGATCAAAGTCATATAAGTCTTTCTTGCTAAAATTTAAGTAACCAACAACATCTGCATGTATATGGTTTTCTGTAGCCCACTGCATCCAGTCATCAAAATCAACTGCAAGCTCTAAGTGAACAAATCTATTTGCCAACGGAGCAGGCATTCTATAAGTAACACCTTTGTCAGCTTCACGGTTACCAGCCGCTACAATAAGAACATTATCAGGCAACTTGTATTGTCCAATACGTCTGTTAAGAATAAGTTGGTAAGCGGCCGCTTGTACTGCCGGAGCCGCTGAATTCATTTCGTCTAAGAATAAAACAATATAATCAAATTGTTTAGCAAACTCTTCTGTTGGAAGTTCTTGCGGTGGTGCCCAAGCCATTACATTATCATTTGCCGCATAATATGGAATACCTTTAATATCTGTAGGTTCCCATAAAGATAAACGAATATCAATCAAATGTGAATTTTTTAGTGATTTAGTAATTTGTCCAACAACATCAGACTTACCAATGCCTGGAGGTCCCCACATAAAAATAGGACGTTTCTTTTTAAAGGCTCGCATAATGCTTTTCTTTGCGCCATTGGGCGAGACAGTACGTAGTGCGGTATTTTCCATTTTGTATTCCTCTTTCATTTTTATCAGTGCCATACTTAATTTCTAAGTATGTATATATAATAGCACCACTTTGCCTAAAGGTCAACCTATTTTGGACATATATTACATTTTATTTAAAAGGTAGCAATAGAAAGAACCATTGCGACAGACGCCAAAAATGCATGATTTTTGCTTCTAAATGGCTCTTAAACTGCATTTAACAGTATTCTGGGGTGTTAGTATGTGTTACTCGTGTCTTTTCATTGCTTTTGTAAGACCGTATTTGCGTAAATCACCACTAAAAAGATGCAGTTCCATGCTCTTTTTCTCGTCTGTAACCCATATACTACGGTTAGTAAGATAGTAAGGACATGTAATAAATTGGTCTAAAAATATAAAAGTCTGTGTTGTAAACTTAAAATCTTTAGGAAATGGTATTTCATACATTTGTATTTCTAGTCTTTCTTGTAAGAAATCAAAACCTTCTTCTGTAAGCCTTAATCCACCTTCGGATTTTCCTCTAGTATTTTGCCACCAGTCGGATAGATATTGCTTTATATTAGCTTCACTTACAGCGATGTCAGATTGCTTTAAAAAGACCTTAGTGTATGTTTCTTTCCAGTTCATTCATCTTTAACCAGTTCGCCCGATGTAAGTTTGTATACAGCGAAATCTTCGCTTTTGAAAAGATCATTAAGTTTTTTTGCTAGATTGTGTGCATGTCCTGGATTTGAAAAAGATACCTTCTTGTATTTAGGTCCAGGATAGTTGGTAATTGCGTTAGACGTTTTTAAGTTGAACGGAGCACCTTTTAAGAACACAGCCCAGATAGCTTCTGCCTGTAAAACTTGCTCGCACTTGTAAGATGCTTTGTCAACATTTTCTAAAATAATTGTTGGTTTTGGTCTACTCATATGCGTATCCTTTTAATTAACTACGCATATATTTATCTTTTTTTA
>MDTB01178853.1_pt1 | contig 42933 bp, 39 predicted proteins | sample 811161 | NCBI WGS metagenome assembly MDTB01 (sample SAMN05326650, study PRJNA326480) | marine metagenome | isolation source: seawater | place: Mediterranean Sea | collected 2009 | reverse complement strand
TTGGCTTGCAGGCGTTCTTAGTGGTGAAAAATGGGGTTTGGCCTCAATTTATACAGAGAGGTGGCTACATCAACCAACATCACTAATCAATCCAATAACTGGTGAGTCACAATCTCATGCTTTCGCAAATGGGATAACTCCGTACAGTAAAACTAATCCCTTCTCTTACACATTTATTGGACTCGAATTAAGTCCAACTCTTTTTGCAATTGGATGGTTCATGAAATGGAGACCTGCATTACTAGTTAACTTAGGATCAATCATTGCATGGTTCTATCTAATTCCTATTGCAGTAATGATGGATGTTCCTGTCTACGATTCTACTGTAAATGATTATGTAAGACTCAGCACATATGCTGATACTAGTGCTCCTCCAGTTTACCCGATGGTACAATGGAAAGCATACAAGACCATTATTCAGACAATTGCAATCGGTGCAATTCTTGGAGGAGGTCTTCTAGGTCTTCTAAAGATGGCACCTACATTTGTAAAAATATTTGCCGATATTCGTAAGGCATTCACTGGTGGGCAGAGTGAAGAATATATCGAAGGAAAGGGATGGTATGAGTGGCCTTTGATGCACATACCTATCTTCATGATTATTGCCTTCTTTGCAATGATACTGATTTTTGCTGTTGGTGGATTCCCTATTGCTGCCGCAGTTATTTTTGCCTTAGTACTGATTTTCACCACATTCCTACTTGGAGCAATTGCCGTACGAGTAATGGGTGAGACTGGTATTGAACCAGTTAGTGGTACCTCATTTATCGTTCTACTTATGCTTCTATTGACATTCTTAGCTTTAGGCGATCCATTAGGATTGACTCGTGAAGGTGCAGTTCTCATGGCATTGGTTGGTACTACAGTATTCGGTTCTGCAATTTCTATGTCTGGTACGGTTGTTGCGGATTACAAAAATAGTCTATACATTGGTAATCGTCCGTATCATATCTCTAAGGGTAACATCATGGGGGTAGTTCCTGGTGCAATCCTTGGTGCTGCGGTTGCAATCTTCCTTTCCGATTTGCTTGCTACAGGTAAAATCGATCTCCTAGCCCCACAAGCAAATGCATTTGCATCATTTACAATTGTACTTGAAAGTGGTAATGGTGATTTTAGAGCTTTATTCCTAGGTATGTTGCTAGGTGCATTTGCTGAATGGGCCACTGGAATGGGCACTTCATTCGGATTAGGAATGTACTTACCTACTCCTTACACATTACCCATGCTAATTGGTGGAGGACTACGTGACAAGTGGGAAGAAAAGAAACTCAAACCAATAGTAGAAGAAATTAGAGAAAAGGATGGTTCTGCCAAGGCTGAACAAAAGCGTGCTCTAATGTTACTTATGACCTTCATGATAGCTGCAGGCGCTCTAACTGGAGAGGCTTTCTTTGGTGTTGAATCTGCTGTATTTGCAGTGACAGATGAATTGCAGGCAGAACACACATTCACTGAAGATGATTGGACGAGTAGTTATTTGGATGAGTCTATTTTAGGCGAATATGAAGGTGAAGCAAACTTCTCTTCTGCTGTAGAATGGGCTCTTGGTCTAAATGCTGCAGCTACATTGAACAATGATACTTTACCATGTGCATCTATTACTGATGAATCTATTACGTGTAATGTTAACCTTGCAGTGTTATCTTGGTATCCTGCTGCTAGAATTGCTGGTTTCATTGGAGTGAATATTGTTCTTGCAGTTGCTGTTGTTGCTCTATTTGCTCGTGCTGGAGTAATATCATTTGGAAATTCTCAATCTGATGATGATATTATTGAAGCAGAGATAGTTAAGTGAGTTAATCCTCATGGCACGTGCCCCTGTTCCAATTCATGCATGGATGATATTATCTGCTGCAGTAATTGCTGTTTCCAGTGCCGGTGCAGTTCTCCAGTCAATCGATGAAATCCCTCCACTATTGCGAATGGGATGGAGGTTACAGGCTACATCATTGGTCCTATTTCCCTTTGCTTTATATCAATGGATTAACCTTGACAAAAATGTAATTTTCAGTCTATTAAATCGTAGAAATATTTCTATTTTGTTGGCAAGTGGATTTTGCTTATTTCTCCACTTTGCAACATGGGGATGGTCATTAGATCATACTTCACTTACTCATTCATTGTTATTTGTTACAGCACATCCTTTAGTGTTTGTAATTGGCGCAGCCCTTATCGGTCGACCTTTACTTAAGCGTCAATCATATGGTGCTTTGATTGCGTTTTTGGGTGCATCTCTATCCTTACTTAGTATCACAGAAGAGGGTGAAGTAACACTAATTGGAGATTTAGCAGCCTTTGCAGGAGCTGTTGCGATAGTAGGGTATTTGATGGCAGGGAGAGAACTTCGATCATGGATGCCATTATTTCTCTACGCATTTCCTGTAACATTTGTTGCGGCTATTTTACTGACTATTTCATCCATGCTAATTGAATCATCAGATTGGAATCAACTGCGTTCCATTTCTACATTTGGTTGGGTTGATATGATTTGGATTCCTGCTATAGCATATCTAGCAATTGGACCAGGATTGGTAGGTCATACTGGAATCAATGGTGTTCTGAAATGGTTGCCGCCTATCGTGATATCAGTATCTGTGTTGATCGAACCAATTCTTGGTACATTTATTGGTATAATGTTAGGTACAGCACAATATCCTGATGTTTGGACGTTGATTGGTGGTTCAATTATTTTGATTGGTTTGTATTTAGTCATATCAGCAGAACATCCAGTTGTGGATGACACCGAAGAATGATACATGAAATCCTACACGCTAGGTTATGGCAGTCATCCTGTTAACCAATGATGATGGAGTAGAATCGACATATTTTCTCAGTTTAGTCGAACGACTCCAACGAAACGGACATCACGTATTGGGTTACGCACCTATGGAAGATCAATCAGGTCGTTCGATGGCTCTTACACTTAGGAAAAATATTCTAACTGTGCGTAGAGATGATCTACTAGAATCTATGGATCTAGATCATAACTATCCGATGCCGACATTATTTTCTATTGATGGAACGCCTTGTGATTGTGTAATCCTAGCTATTGATGGATTTATTTCTCACAATGGAGATCCATTGCCTGATTTATGTATTAGTGGAATTAATGCTGGACCAAATTTGAGTGTAGATTTGTTACATTCAGGTACAGTTTCTGGTGCACGAGAAGCCTCATTGTACGGTGTTCCTTCTATTGCTTCAAGTATTGCAAAACATGACCCTAATATCGATCCTACTGATGCAGTTGAAATTACCGTTGAATTAGCAGAACGTCTTCTAAAAATCATACCGAGTCCTCTACCTAATTTACGACGACCAAATAAATCTGCATCTGTAATTAAATGGGATGGAGAAGATTCTACCATAGTCCAGATGTTTTCAAATGGAGATATATTTCTTAATCTTAATATTCCTGAAAATAGTTCTCGAAAGATAGTCGCTGCGACTGTTGGAGCACGCTGGTATGCAGGCGCATGCAACATTATTCAAGAAGGTGATGAGACCCATTTAAGAGTCGGAAGTTTGTCAATTACTGATGATAAAATTGAGGGAGTTTCAAGTGAAGTTCTACGAGATGGTGACTCTAGTTTAACTTGTCTTGCTGCATGGCCACAATTGCATCCACTAAATGTGGGTGATGAAGCATTAAAACAAGCAAATATCCCATCTGTATCAGGATTACCTCGATGGATTAGATAGAATCTAATTGATGATGAATAATTGCAATACATGAATGACCTTGCAGCCATTTTTCTCCCAAAGAAATCCGCTCAAAATTTTCCATTGATTTATTCTCTTGATCTGTAAATGGTTGATCATCTGATAGAATAAATCCAACTGATTCGGAATTATGTAAATTAGGATCAAATAGAATGCCTTTGGCATCTAAAACATATATCTTAGTCCCTGATCTTTCCCATTCTGAAATTGTTTGTTTAATTGATCCTCCTGAGTGCCATAAACCAGAATGGATTTCTTGTTGTACGCCTATCGGAGTAACTGGATTTTTTAGTGCTTTATTGAGATGTCCACAAATAGCACGCTCATCAGGATGTACTCCTCTAATCGCTTGACCGATGAAACCGATACGTCTAACAGGTCCAGGACCACCTTCAAGATGGAGAATTATTTCTGAATCATCACGAATTCCGTGAGACAAGAAAAGAGCAGTATTGACTGCCCTAGCTAGAACATCGATTCGACCGGATGAACCGGCTAAATCATTCAAATTCAGTTTTCCTGACGACTGTGCTCTGTGACCGATAATTGCAAATCTACGAGTCATTGGGTCACATCGGTAGATCCATATCGTCCATGTCACCCATCATTGATTTCATTTGTTTTCTCAATTGGCGATTACCTCTAATTCCTTTCATCATTTTTTTACTCTTATTCCATTGAGCAATCAACTCTCTTACATCTTTTTCATTGACACCTGATCCACGAGCAATTCTACGAATTCTTTCTGCTTTGAGTATAGTTGGTTCATCCTTTTCTTTTGATGTCATGGAGTCCATAATTACTCTAAAACGTTCTAAATTTGATTGCATTTGCTCTTTTTGTGCCTTACCCATGGCTCCAATCCCTCCAAACATACCAGATGGTAAATGAGAAAGAATTCTATCAACAGTTCCTATTTTTGACATCATTTCCATCTGTTGAGACATATCATTAATCGAGAATCTACCAGACATTAATCGTTCTGTAAGTCTTAATGCCTCTTCTTGATCTAAATCTCCTGGTGCAAGATCGATTAATCCCTTGATATCACCCATTCCAAGTAATCTCGAAATAAATCTGTCACCCTCAAATTGTTCTAAGTTCTCAACATGCTCACCTTCTCCAATGAACACTATTGGAGAACCAGTTGCAGCAACAGCTGAAAGTGCTCCACCTCCTCTAGCGGTTCCATCTAATTTTGTCACTATTACACCTGTAACACCTACCAATTCATGGAATTTAGCAGCTACAGGACCCGCTGCTTGACCAACTTGCGCATCTATTACTAGAAGACTTTCTGTAGCTTGAACAATATCTGCAATTTGCTTCAATTCTTCTTGTAGGTCTTCATCTAATTGATCTCTACCAGCTGTATCAATAATTACAACGTCTTTATTCGCCATTTGTTGCATTCCGGCTTTAACTATCGATGTAGCATCGGTATTTTTTGGATCTCCATATACATCGATATCGTGATCTTCCAGTAATTGTTTCAATTGAGCATATGCTCCAGGACGATGAACGTCTGCTTCTATTACTCCGATTTCTAATTTATGTTTACGTTTCCACCATGCTGCTATTTTGGCAGTAGTGGTAGTTTTTCCTTGACCATATAATCCAACCATTAGTATTCTCTGATTAAATGGTAAAATTTCTCGAGGTTCCCCTAGTAATCTAACTAATTCTGCATAAATGATATTCATTGCATGTGTTTGAAGTGTTAATCCTGGTCTTGGTTCATCGTCTCTCATTCTTAACTCGAGTCGATCAGTAATTTCCTTTGTTTGTCTAACGTTAAAGTCAGCAGCTAAAAGTGCTCTTCGAAGGTCCTTTACCATGCCTCGTAATTCTTCTTCGTCAATACTACGTTTGCCTCTCAGTCTACTGAGTGCACCTTGAATGCCACGCCTCAGACCTTCGAGTGCCATGATTGACCGTAGGAGTAGTCCTGTTTGAAGTCAACGGACCTTTACTTAGGAACTTGGACGGTCAAAATATCATATTCTAATTTTGCATTTACTGAATTAGTATCAAATTCTCTTCCAATGTTCAATTTTTTCTCTTTATTGTTTAATCCGATTAGAAGTACTCCGTCTTCGCCTCTAAGTGACATTTCATCTTTATTAGCGCCTGGTAAGTGAAGTCTGTATTCAGTATTGTTATCATTTTCAAATCTTACTTCCGATCTTATTATTTTATATTTCATTTGATCACCTACTGTTAATTCTAAATCACTAGAATTGAATGGTTCTATTGGGCCTAACATATGGCTTCCAACCCTTCTAAGATGGTCAATTCCGTGTATATCTGTAGATTCAAGTGGTATTTGGTGTACTCCTATGTCGTCAAATCTATCTTTTAACTCGTCAAGATATCCTTGTTCAATATCACGTCGACTCGTTAGGAAAGGATGATCAAGATTCGGTGTACATCTATTTACTATTACCCTATCAACTAAGATATTATGTTCAGAAAGTGCCAATGATGCACGTATAGATTCAGAAACAGCCATTCTTTCTGGTATTGTTACTAAGGAAAATGTGGTAACTGTGTCATCTGCCATGATTCTTCTTACGTGTCTTACACGACGTTGAAATCTTTCAATTTCTGATCGAATTTCTTGTTCTTTGGAACCACCCATTAACATCATTCGAATACCTCCAGTTAATCTCATAATGCGTAGAATTCTATCTGTCCATCCGTCAAGAATTTCAGGTAACCCGAGGAAACGTAGAGTATGACCAGTAGGCGCAGTATCAAAAACTACTACATCGTGTCTTGGATTTTCTACATGCCTGAGTATGGTTTCAAATCCTAATGCTTCATCCATTCCAGGAATCATTAGATCATTTGCAGATAGTGAATTAGATTCTTGATTGATTTCATTTAATGCATCATTTCCTAATAATGCACCAAGACCCGAACCTCCAATAGCGCCACTCAACATTGGCATTAGAGTCTCAACACTCTTTTCTGGATCTAATTCTAAACCTTCTAAATTAGGGACTTCATTAACAGGTGTTGGTTCTGAGCCTAGTTTAGTTTCCAATGAATCAGAAGTAGAGTGGGCTGGGTCACTAGAAATTAACAAGGTACGTAGTCCTGAATCTGCTAACCAGACTGCGGTTGCTGCAGCCATTGTTGTCTTCCCAACACCACCCTTTCCTCCGAACAGTAGTAACCGAACCATGATTAACGGACTAGAATCCCCCTCTTTGAATGAACGGAAAGTGCGTATTTTTCATAGATGTGCATCTCGCATACACATGGAACCGACCAATCTTCCTCAGTGGCAGTTCCAAATCGCTATGCTGGTAGGTCTCCTAGTATTTCCTATTATTTGGGCAAGGGGTATGAAAAGATATTCACCAATTCAGGATTTATCCCAAGCGTATAAGGCATTAATTATCGGATTTATTGTTGGAGCAATATTAGCATCAGCACTAGATGTTTGGGTATTCCAAACAATGTATACCGATTTGGCAGAATCAGGAGGTATTTTCATAGTTGAAATTTTGCCCATTGTTCTGTTAGCTGGGTGGGCAGAAGCTGCATTATGTATGTATCTTTCAGCAAGAGCAGAAAGAAAGGTTCCCTCATCAGCAACAACAACAGGTTATGCATTTGGTATAGGTAGTGCTGCAATGTTAACTGCTTATGCGTGCGTACGTGCTTTTGACCCACAAATTGCTAATGTTGGAGCAGATACTAGCGGATTTGGAATACATACAATTGTATTAGGTTTTGTAATTGGTATTGCAAGTGGTTTTACTTTAGCTCCGATGGGATCTGCTCAAGGATCGAATATACTAGTGGGAATACGATTTACTCCTGTGATGTTTACTGGAATTGCACGTGCACTGATTCGGTTATCCATTTTCATTGCTATTCTCAGTAGTCCACTAGTTCTAACACCAATTATTATGTTTGCTATGTGGGCAGATGCAAGGGCTCAGAACCTGTGGTTACCCAGTAGTTTAACTCCGTTACAAAGGCGTGTAGAGCGTAGGATGAAGAATAAAGAAAATCTATCGAAAAATGATAATTATGAGTCTGAATGACCGAATAATGCCATTTGTATGCTGAACATTCATGAATCATCGAATCAGGAACCACTCCATGCCTCGTTGCCCGCATTGCATGGCTCCCATGTCTGGGCGCTTCAGTATCTGTGAAACATGTGGTAGAATAGTGTCTGGAGCATCGGGGCTGCAGACACGTATTTCTCGTTCTAACAGTATTGGTGGAATACCCCCAACACCTCGTGCTCGTAGGGGCCCTCCACCAGGTTCAGCAATGGGTGGACGTCCCCCTCCTGCAATGCCTGCAGAAGTACGTCGTAGGCAAGAGCAAATGTATAGGCAGGCGCCTAATGAAATTCCACGTAGACTTGTCCGACGTAAACGAGAGAGTAGAAATGCTACTGTAGCATTGGTGTTGGTGGCTGTGATGCTTTTCACTCCCGCACAAGATCCATTAGTGGATGGCTTTGACCAGTATTTTAATGATATATTCGATCTAATGACTCCAAGTCATGAACATCCGGTTGAAGCAGAGTTCACCTTCCGTTCTACCTATCAATTTGAATCGGGTCCTAGTACTGCTGGTTCTGATTTTATGTATAAATTACCAATTCCATTGCCTCAACGGACATCATATGGGTACGAATCAGTAATGTTTTCATCAACAGATGGTACAGAAATACCATCTGAAGTATTACAAAATATTGTTGAAATGCAAGTAGGTGTCTCTACTCCTTCTGAGAATATTCCTTTGAACCCTGGTGCAGTTCGTGAAAAATCTAATGCTATCCAAATGGCAGATGGATACTCTCAGATTTGGTGGCCAGCTCCTGGAGGAAGTGGGAGCGAAGATTGTCAGTATGGAAGATGTTTGATTTGGGAAGGTACAATCCCGGCTGCATCACAGAATGAAATTGATAATAATCCTACTAGTGCAATTGCTACTCTGGTTGTTGATTATTCAATTCGCTCGTTTGCTTATTCATGGTGGCAAGATGCTGATTTACCATCTAATGTTTTAGGTATGACCGGCGGAAATGGTATTTCTAAGAGTACATCTGGTACATTTGCTGATCTTGATAACATTGGTATCTCCTATTATACCAATGCGTTTGGAGATAAATCTCAATTTTATGATCGTTCATCAGATGGCTCTGACTATGCAATAGATTCAGATTCCTCGATAGTCACTGAAATTGCTGATATGATTCAATCTTCTCTTCCTCCAGAAGATCAGGACAATGTATTTGCATTCAGTCATGCTGCTTTTATTTGGGTTCGTGATAATATCCAATATGCTGATGGATTGGCATTAGCACGTAGCGGTCCTGATTGTATTCAAGCTGAAAAAGGAGATTGTGATGAACAATCAAATGCATGGATGAGTATAGTTCGGACTAAGCGTGTTTCTACATGGTATGAAATGGGGATTCTTGGTTCAGGTGATTTTTCACAATGGGAGGCTCATGGTTGGTCGAATATTGCTTTACCATTAAGTGAAGACACATGCAATGAACGAAACATTGAACCAACGTCATGTTATATTATCGGTGTCGTAGATGTTGTAAATAACAAATGGTTACTGTATACTCCAACCGTTTACTCTAATTTTCTACAAAAAGCAACACATTCTGCTGATGATGTAGATAGTGTTTACACTAGGATTTACTATGGTCCTACTATGAAGTCCTTTGATCATTCATATTCGACGGTCGGAACGCCATCTGTTACAGATGGTATGTTCATGGTCAATTGGAAGGAAGGAGAATAACACTCAAGACCCCTTCCGAGGGCCGGGTGGTGAGAGAACACGATGAAGGTCGTAATTATCGCAGGTGCCGGCGAAGTCGGTAGAGGTGTCGCTCAGGCACTCATTTATGAGCGTAAAAATGTTATTTTAATTGATTCAGATCCTGATGCGCTTAAATCCGCTCAGTCTCTCGAATGTTTGTTAATTGCTGGAGACGTAATGTCTAGAGAAACCCTCAATCATGCAGGTATTCAAAATGCTGAATTACTAATTATGGCTACCGATTCAGATGAAAGAAATATTTTGGGATGTGCTTTTGCTAAAGATCATCGTGAAAATATGGAATCAGTTAGTGGTGAAATGGTTACCATTGCTAGAGTCAATAGAATGTTAGTAGCTAGACAAGATTCTTCAGATGTATTTCATCGTTGGTCTCAAGTCGATCATGTTGCTAATGCGGATAAAGAAATTGTTGATGAATTAACTGCTGGTTTGATTTCTCCACATATTTTGCATACGGCTCCAATGGGAAATGATGCATATTTATCAGTTTCAAAAATAACAGATGGGAGCTTATTATTAGGTCAGACACTCATTGCTGCTGCTGAAAAAATAGACGGTTTACCGATGCCAGTTGGAATTGTTGGTTCAGGTGGTAAATCCTCAATTATAGATGAATCCACTGTGGCAGAAACTGGTGACCTATTACTATTTGCTGCTACTGGATTACATGTTCAGAATCGAATCTCCAATGCCTGTGGATTCACTTCTGAACCTATGGTTGATCATCCTAGAGTGATTATTTTTGGTGCAACTTCTGTTGGTACCGATCTTGCTGCTCACTATCTTGGAAATGAATCATCTGTAACTGTAGTCGAGCCAGACCTAAATATCGCGAATGATTTAGTGGGCTCAGGTTTAGGAAATCAACGTAGACTAGATGTAATTCATGGCGAACCTAGTGATATAGAACTACTCAAAGATATTGGAATGTCAGATCATGACATTGCTATCAGTACCTTAGATGATGATAATGGTGCAATCGCAATTGCAATGCGAGCAGTAGACGAGGGAGTTGACCGTACTGGTCTAATTGTTGATGATTCAACATTAGTGGACACTGTTCGAAGGATAGGATTAACAAGAGCTGTTTCGAGGAGAGAAGTTTCTATTAGTGCAATAATGGAACATGTACATTCGTATGTAGAAGGTAGATTCCAGATTATTCGTCAAGCAAAAGAGTTTGTAGCTATGTCAGTCACATTAGACACCAATCATAGTATTATTGGCCATCCTATTTCTAAGCTAGAATCCAAGTTCAAAGGTGGTGCGAAAGTGGTTTTGCTTGAACGTAATCGAGATGGTATGAGCCCAGTTACATTTACCCCTGACTTGGAAATGATGTTAGAGCCTAATGACAGATTGATTATACTATTACTACGTGATTCAATTACAACTGTTGAATCCAAGTTGAGGTCATGATATGCGATTTGCCCCCATTGCTAACCTTATGGGCTGGACATTGATGGTAGTCTCAATCCCTATGTTTGTGATTGGATTATCATCATTCTTACTGCAAGAAGACGCTACTGAATTCTTTATTCGAGCATTTTTCATCCCAGTAGTTCTCGGATTAATTACAGGACTAATAATGATTAGAAAATCAAGAAATAGTTTTGATCAGGATGAAGGAGTACGTGATCGAGAAGCAGTCACCGCTGTAGCATTAGGATGGTTGATTGTAATTTTCTTTGGTGCAATGCCATATTGGTTAGGTGGAACATTTCATGGCCCATACGGTTACATTGAAGGAAATTCATCATTATCTGAAGTATCATTAGGTTTACTTCACTCATGGTTCGAATCAATGTCTGGATTTACAACTACAGGTGCAACAGTTATTGATCCATTGTCTAGTCCAATTTGTGTTGAAGTATCAGATTGTATTGGTTCTCAACCTAAATCATTACTTTTGTGGAGAAGTTCTACACAATGGTTGGGTGGAATGGGCGTAATTATGCTCAGCATTCTTATTTTAGGCCGATGGATTGGTGGAGGATTGACGTTAGCGAGAGAAGAATTAACTGGTCCAAGTTTATCTCGATTAGGTCCTAAGTTACAGCAAACTGCAGCATTCCTTTGGGGGGTATACACGTTCTTGACATTTCTTGAATTTGTACTACTATACTTTGTAGGTAATATAGGTATTTTTGATGCCGTTAATCATGCGTTAACAACAATGGCTAGTGGTGGATTCAGTACACACGATACGGGAATAATGTATTTTGATTCATTTTTAGTAGAATCGATTATTGTTTGTTTCATGATATTAACTGGACTTAACTTCAGTTTATTCCATATTGCATACCATGGTGATTACAAAGAAGCATTGAAAGATCAAGAATTAAGAATATATCTTTCTGTATTATTCCTTGCTTGGTTGGCAATGACATTTAGTTTGACCACTGCCGGTGGTCAAGGTATCTTTGAGTCTGCACGTGCGGGTCTTTTCCAGGCTGCTTCAATAGGGACCTCAACTGGGTATGCATCTGCTGATTATGCTGTTTGGCCAGTTTTGTCATTACTAACACTATTATTTCTAATGATAGTGGGTGCATCAGCCGGATCAACATCTGGTGGACTCAAAATTATGAGACTAAAAATTGCTTATGAAATTGTGAGACAAGAGATTGGCAGAATTGTTCAGCCTAGACAAGTACGTAGCATACGAATGAATGGTGAAGTAGTTGATGAAACTAAGGTTCAGGTAGTACTTGGAATGCTCTCTGCATGGGCTGTAGCTGCAGTATTGGGTACTACTTTGATAGCTTTAGTTGAATACGATCTAGACTTGACCAGTGTACTCAGTGTTGTAATTTCATGTCTTGGAAATACAGGTCCAGCATTAGGAGTATTTGGTCCTACAGCGACTTGGGCAAGTATGAATCCAATATCCATGTTTGCTAGTACATTTATGATGTGGATTGGTCGACTTGAAATTTTAACAGTGTTAGTAGTATTCAATCCACGTGCATGGAGATTATAATCAAAAATCGTTCAAACTAAATTGATTTGAAGTTGATGAATCTTCATTAATCTCATTATTTTGTTCAACACTATCTTCTTGATGGTGAACAATCTCATGATGAATATCATCTAATGATTCGTTAAATTTTTCGAGAATTCTTTTCCCTTGTGGAGATGATCTTTTGATACCATGTAAGGCTAAATGATCATCACCCTCTAATCCAATTCGTAATGATAGGGTAATATCTTCAGGATTATTAACAACTTCACTTTCATGCATTGCAAGTAATGTTGGGTAAAGACTATCACGAGAAGATGCAAGACTAGTGCCTACATATTCTGCCAGTCGATCATTTGCACCACCAGTTTTCCATGCTTCTCTACCTCTTCTAAGGGTGTCAGGATATGAAACATCAGCACGCTGAATTGATTTCGGGTATCGAGCGGCTGCCCCCAATAATTCAAAACACCAGTACCATGAACGATATGCACGATTAGTAAATGAAATTCCTAGTGATTTATCTGCACGCTTAAGCGCACTTATAGCCATACCAATATCGTAATTATTATCTCGATTAATTCCGTTATTCCAAGAAATCCATTCATTTAATTCACCAGGGGTTTTATCGAGGTCTCTGGCTATATTAGCTGCATCTCTGGAAGTAGGTGCCCTGTACATGGCTTTGAGGCCATCAAAAATTTCAACATGAGCGTCTCTCCTGCCAATTTCAACCTGTTCTAATGCCGAATCTAAGGTAATATGTCCGTCTTTAACTGAGCACTGAAGGTCATTAATCAAGGCACGTAAATCACCCGAATTACCTCTAATTATTGCTTGCAATGCAGATGAATCAATTGTAATTCCTTCGTTATTCAATATTCTACGAGCAATAGTTTCCAAATCAATATTGTTTACTCTTCTAAATTCAATAATTTCTGATTTACGCTGAATTCTTGATTGAATATTTCTCCAATTAGATCTACCAAAAAGACGCATTTTATCGTTACACGTCATTATAATTGGCTGACGTGATAATTCTAGAATTCTCAATAATTCTGCCTTTCCTCCACTATCACCAGACAACGAGCGTTCGTTTTCTCGGTCCGATGCTTTTCGGATAGTATCTTCAGCAATTTTTCTAAATGAACCTCCTAAATGATCTACTTCATCCAGCAAGATGAGGGTTTTTGATGAACCGTCTCCGCCACTAGACCAACTATCGAGTGAAGAATGAATTGCACCACCAAGCGCTGCTTGTCTCAGGACAGATGCATTTCTTTGTTCGGAGGCGTTTAGTTCAACAACATTCCAACCGAATTCTTTCGCAGTTGCTAATGCGATACTAGTCTTGCCAATTCCTGGAGGTCCAACTAGTAAGAGCCCACGTTTTTCAGGTATACCGCTATTCCATGAACGTAACCAATTCTCAACACGCTTTCTTTGAGCATCATTGCCGACTAACGTTGACATGGAATCTGGTCGATATCGTTCGCTCCAATCGGTAGCAGTGTTAATCGCCTGCCCCTCCATGGTTAAACACTAATTCCGATGCATTTGAACATTGGTCAATTATTCCATTTGTTCGAATCTGCTAAATTTCCGATTGCTAATCTAGAAATTAAATCCTGAATATCCATTCTAATTTGTTGTTGATTATCACGTTTCCTAACGGTTACTGTATTGTCAATTGTAGATTGATGATCAATAGTTATCGCCCATGGAATACCTATTTCGTCTGCTCTAGCATAACGTCTACCAATTGATTTTCCAAAAGCATCAATAGTAGGAATAATTCCTTTAGTTAAACACATTTGATTGTAAATCTGGTTTGCCATTTCGGGCATTCCATCCTTATTGAATAATGGCAGAACTACAGCATCATAAGGTGCAACTTGTTCTTTTAGACGTAAAATATCATATATTTCTCCTTCTTTTTCTGTTCGATCAAATGAATGATCTAAGATGTGCCATACTATTCTGTCTATTCCAAATGCAGGCTCAATCACGTGAGGAGTGAACCATTCACCTTTGATTGTCTTCTGGATCCTTCTTAATTCAACCATGCCATGATCTATAGTAACTGTTTTTCCACTTGAAAGTATTAGTTCGAAAGGTAAAGAATCTGGCATATCATCTAATTCATGTAATGATTGAATTACGTCACCTGAATCTTGTCTAAATGATGGGCCAATTGATGCTTGTATAGGTACCCAACGTTTCTCATCAATATTGACTGGATTATCGAACTCTCTCCAAGCCTTTAGTTCAGTAGATGATGTTGATTTAGAATGTGCCTCTAAATCATAGCATCCTCGATGAGCAATACCAACACATTCAATCCAACCATAACTTCCATGAATTTCACAATCCCAGCAATCAGATGCATAATGAGCCATCTCATCTTGTTCATGCTGTCTAAATCTAATTCTTTGAGGATCAATTCCTAGAATAGTGAGTAATTCATAGGTTTTTAACATAAATTTTCCAACAATTGGATGACGAATAATACCCTTTTCTAAGGCAGTCGCAATAGTCATCATTGATATTGATTGCATCTCATCTCTAGGGTCAGCAATTAATTGGACATCGTCAGTTGATTGAATTATTGTTGATAAGTCCACAGGAGCATCTGGATCGATGAAATATTCTAATTCTGCCATGTTAAATTCTCGTTGTCTAATCATTCCCTGTCTTGGACTAATCTCGTTACGATATCCCTTACCAATTTGTACCGCGCCAAATGGAAGCCTTTGTCTAAAATGTCGATATATTGTACTGAAATTAGTAAACATTCCTTGAGCGGTTTCAGGACGAAGAAATGCTTGCCTACCTTCTCCTACGGGCCCTACGTTAGTAGAAAACATTAGATTCATCGGAGTAGCTTTATCCCAAACAGGTTTAGAACAGGATGGACATGGAATTTCGTTAGTAGAAATCGCAATATCTAATTCGTTAGCAGACATTGAGTCTGGATTTGGTATTACATCTTCAAGCAGATGATCAGCTCTACATACAGCATTACATGTTTTACATTGTACCGCATGATCGTTGAAAGCACCAACATGTCCACTTGATTCAAGTACAACTCTGGGGGTTATTGTCGGAGAATCTATCTCTACGATATTTCCTAATGTCAACCAATGATCTAACCATTTTTCTTTGACTAAACGTAAGATTCTTGCTCCAACTGGTCCATAGTCAAAGAGTCCAGCTACGCCACCGTATATTTCGAAAGCGGGATAAACTACGCCACGCTTTTTGAGTGAAGCCATTAGGGTACGTACCCGCTCTTCATCAACACTCATATTGTTGTCTCTATACCGATGCTTCTCAAGTGTTACTGAATTATTGGACATAAATTGTCAATTATCATATTGTTTATGATAATATATGATCTATTCAAAGAATTAGTAAATTTTCATAGAGTAATGCATATGGTTATATCTTGGACCGTACCGACTGTAGTCACTGGTAAGGAGGAACTTATTGTGAATGAACCTCAATACGCTAGTAAATTCGCTGAAACTGATGAATTGTTAGATTCACTTTGTCAACCAGTTCGTGATTGGTTCTTGTCAAAGTTCCCTGACTTTACTGATCCACAGAAATTAGCAATTCCTGTGCTTCAAAGTGGAGAACATCTTCTATTATGTAGTCCAACAGGAAGTGGTAAAACGCTAACCGCATTTCTTAGTATCATAGATGATTTAGTTAGGAGAGCAATGACTGGTAATTTGAATAAAACTGTTCAATGTGTCTATATTTCTCCAATTAAAGCATTAGCCAATGATATTCAAAAAAATCTTATTGAGCCATTACGGGAGATTAAAGATGGATTTCTACCAAGCGGTGCTCAAGATATTGTTGTAGGATTAAGAACAGGTGATACATCACAATCAGAACGTCAAAAGATGTTGAAGAAACCTCCGCATATACTGATTACTACCCCTGAATCATTAGCATTAGCAATAGGTTCGTCAAGATTCCGTCCAATTTTACAAGATCTTCGATATTTGATTGTAGATGAAATGCACTCTTTAGTACCAACAAAAAGAGGTACTCATTTAGCATTGACATTGGCACATTTAGATCATTCTATTTCTAAACCAGTCCAACGAATTGGTATTTCAGCCACAATGGAACCTTTGAAAACAGTAGCTGAATTCTTAGTCTCTTCTGATTCTAATTCTAATACACCCGTAACAATTGCTCATATTTCAGGTTCAAGAAGATTGGATCTTGATATTCTACTACCTACTGATCGGTTCAATAATACGGCAATGAAAGATATCTTAGATAGGAACGTTGAGGTAATTAAAGAACTAATTAATGCTCATAATACTACTCTAGTATTCGCAAATACTAGAAGAATGACTGAGGTAATAGTTCAGAAACTGAGAGCAATACATGTCGAAGGAGTAGAAGGCCATCATGGTTCAATGGATAAGAAAATTCGATTGGACGTTGAGCAGAAGTTAAAACGAGGAGAATTGAGAGCCGTTGTTTCTTCTTCAAGCCTTGAAATGGGTATCGATATTGGTTCAGTCGACATGGTTATCCAAGTAGGGTCGCCAGGAAGCATAGCAACTGCATTACAGAGAATTGGACGAGCTGGACATCATGTAGGCGGTGTGCCCAGAGCAAGATTGTTACCAACTGGAACTCATGACTTATTGGAATTAGTAGCATTGCAAAATTGTATTCTTTCAGGGAAAATGGATCAATTGAGTTTTCCCGAAAAATGTCTTGATGTACTTGCTCAATATCTAATTGGGTTGGTTATTCAAGAAGACTGGGATATAGATGATGCATTTGAACTAGTGACTATGGCATGGCCATATCGAGATTTAGATTATGATGATTTTATTGAAGTTCTTGATATGTTGCACGAAGAACGACGAGTTTGGGTAGATTGGGAAGAGAATTCCTATACTAAACGCGGATATAGTCGTATGATATATTACACTAACATTGGAACAATTTCGCCAGATAACAATTATCTTGTTTTTACTCAAGATGGCACTTTAGTAGGTCAACTATCAGGGTCATTTGTACAAAATTTACGTTCAGGAGATGTTTTCTTACTTGGTGGTCAAACGTATAGAGTCCACGCAATTAATTCGACACGTGTAAACGTAAGTCCTGTTACTGGTCATAGGCCTACTGTACCCTCATGGACTGGAGAGTCTATGAGTAGAACTAGAGAACTTTCCGAATCTGTATTACAAGTGCTCAAACAAGTAGGTAGAATTGTAAGAATGGGAGGTAATCCTCGAACTTTATTCAATGATGTTTATGGCCTTTCAAACAAAGTTTCTGATTGTCTTGGAATTTTTCTCGAAGAACATTTTGATGAGACATTCTTAGTCCCTCATAGTGGACGAATATTAGTTGAACAATTGGAAGGTAATATCCCCACATATGTGGTAACTACCTGTCGAGGTAGAGCATTCAACATGGCATTAGGTTACCTATTCGCGGCTCTTGCTGAAGGTGATGATATTAATGTAAATGAACTGTCATTCGATGAGAACGGATTCTTAATTAAACTCACAAAAGAAGTGAACCTTGGAAAAGTTTCTGCACTTGTCAGTGAGGGTAAAAGTCGTACAATCCTAAGGAAATTCCTTATTGATTCACAACTATTTCAGAAGAGATTCCGAGCAGTCTCTTCTAGAAGTATGATTATTCCAAGACGAATTGGTGCTGAAGAAGTCAGTGCCCAACAATTCCAACAGAAATCAGAAGCACTACTTCGAAAACATAGACAAATGGAATCGGGGGATTCACTATTAATTCGAGAGACAGAAAATGAAATTTATCATTCCGATTTAGATATAATTGGTCTTAATGATTTCATATCGAGAATGTCAAAAGGTGAAGTTCATATGGTTCATTCTCGAGTTAAATTACCTTCCCCTCTTGGCATGAATTTGTACATTTCATCGTTTGAAGATTTACTGACTATGCGAGCTAGAGCATTCTTGGTAAAGGATATTGACCCTGAAATCCTACGTAGATTACTAGGCCGGAGATCTCTACAAACAGATCTTGACCCTGAGCGTATTGATAGATATTATTTCGATAAGGTTGGAACACCAGATTCTCCAGAAGGATTGCGAAGACTAATGGATATGGGTGGTGGATTAGTTGTAGGAACAGACCATCCATTATATTCTGAAAAACTTGCTGGAATCTCATCAGAAATTATTCAATCATGGATGAATACTTTATCTGATGAAGGTCGAATATTACGTGTTAATGGTACTGGAAGTTCTCAAATTGATGGAAAATGGTTTTCAAAAAATATGGCTTATGTTCACGGAACATTAGGCGTTTTATCTACTGAAGGTGGACCAGAATTAGATAATGTTAGAAATTTGTATACAGGTAATCTCTCTTTCCAGGTAACAACTTCGATGAATGATTCTGGATGGAGTGATGTAGGATTAAGCGATCCGCACGAATGTCTTCGAGTCAAAATACTAGATATGTTGGGTGCTGAAGGCCCTATGACACTAGATGTTTTGTTGGAACGTCTACCATTTCCAAAAGCACAGATTGAATCGATATTGCATGAATTAGAAGTTCGAAATTTACTAGCAGTAGGATTTTACAAACAGACGAAAGAAGGAGAGTATATTCTCAGAATTGATGAATATCGAATTACAGGTGGTACTGAAAGCGTAATTGAATCTCGTCGAATTCAAAATATGTTACTCGACAAATCTTTCCATGTACGAGAAGATCCACTAGAAGTAATGCGAAATCACATCATGTTATCTAAGCAAGAAGAGATGTTATATCGGGCTAGCGATTACCGATTTGGCGACTGGTCTGATATCAAACATGATACAGATGTCTTGATGGGTAGATTATTGAATAATAGAATTGGTTATACTCTTAAATCTGAAATCCCATTAATTCTTGGATTACGACCAGAGATGTGGAGAGGAGAAAATGAAGAGAAATTACTTACTTTTGTTCCTCAAGATCGAAATATTGAACGTAAGGAATTAGAGGTAGAATTTCTTCGTTCATATTCTAAAGATGATAAAGAAAAAGGTAAGCGTGAATTTAGGAATGCTGTGAATAATATTGATCGTTTATTGTGTGTTGCTAAACAATACCAAGTTGTTCCTAATAGAAAGAGATCATTGTCTCTGTTCCATCGAATTATCGATGCATATGAACCGATGAATTTCAAAGATGCTTTGGAGATATTTGTTAAAAGATTAGGTCCTATTCGCCTGTATACAATCAGAAATAATGTGACTCGTCCAGTTGAAGAGATTGCAGATACTCTAAAAGAGTTAGAAGAGGAAGGAAAAATTGTACGAATAGTTACATTACAACCTGACCCTATTGAATTCTATTCTTCACCTGTTGACTCAGATAGATTGCAGGTAAGACCAGAAGAAGATCGCAGTCTAAGAATTCTGACTCAGTCTGATCCATATTGTAGTCGTTTCATTCAAGAGATTCGTTTTGTGCTTCGTGATGGATGGTATCGTCCAGTGTTTAAAGGAATTGATCCTATTGGTCGAATTCTTATGTTCAAAGTAAATGATTATCTCGAAATTAAAGATGTTCAAATTCCTCATGCGTATCTAGATGAATTTGCAGTTGAGTTTGAACGATTACTCGAAAATTTCAAAGATCAATTAATCGATGTTGCTGTTCTTCATCAATTTAATGCACTCAAAATTCCAGATTCACCCCCTGAAATTCAAGAGTTGGTTGCTAGACTTGGATTCAAACCTATGAATGACGAAAGAATGAGGTACATACGAGGTGGTGTTGTTGAGACACGATCTAATCATATCGTTCATCGTTCATTATTTCACATTCATAATTTACATCAGACATCAAGAAAAGAGAATGAAGTTTCAGCAATTAGAGAGATGGACGAAGTTCGAGACACCATCGCCTTGAGAGGAAGATGTGAAGTTATGAGAGCAGACTTAGATGCTATGGCAGCTTCTAATCAATTACATCAAGGAACGAACTTGAGAAGACACTTGGTATGGGCTACATTCGAACATTTCCAACAATTGCTTATGATTCGTAATATGCCAGCCGAAGAAGAATTGTGGGATGTAATGGATGCGTTTACTGAAAATACAGATCCAAGGGCATATATGGAACGTTTTGCATTGAAACGCTCTGAGTTCCGTAAATTAATCCAGCCACTATTACGTTCTGGACATATGGTTCAAGATTACAGAGGTGGATTCAAGGTAGTTCCGACTAAGCTCGATTATGATGTATGGGAAGTCAAAAAGGAATATCTCAGATCTTCGATAATGCAGTATCCTGTGATATCGATGAAACAAATGGAGAGGATTGTAGGTGCATCATTCAAACCAGAAGAAATTGCTCAAGTTCTACATGAAATGGAAGAATCAAAAGAACTTGTCAAAGGTTTCCTAACAGATGACTCATTGCATATTCAGTGGGGTCAAAGAGAACTAATTGAGAAGGCCGATAAGATTGATCCAATGCGCGATTTCGTACTTCCCCCGTCTGATCCTCTTCTACCATATTTTAGCGGCATTTTAAGAGAGAGATTTGGATTTGGTTCTGCTTACATGGTTTTCCATCAAGAGGAACCTATTGCTGCATTCAAAGCAAATACTCGAAATGATGTGTTTGACGTTACTGATATGAATGGTGACCCTGAAAAAGAAAAGCAAGCACTTAGAGTGATGAAAGAATTTGCATGGGAACATAATATGCCCTTAGTTGGCAAAGTCATTGAACGTTTAAGGGCTAGAATTTCAAGACAATGATAAATTGAGAGTGGAAAATGAATCAACCCGAGCAACGTGAATCGTTGATGTTATCGACAATTCCAAACAATCAAAACCATAAAAATTTGTTAAATACACCGATTTTAATCACAAATAATGTTGAAACTGGTATTCCAGCACCAATCAGATTTTTGATGGGATTGATGATTCCAGTTTTTCTATTGATAATTCCATTTTCACTTTTTTCTATTGAGGAATCAATAGGTGAAGATCTAAATTTTAGCTTTGGTGAAAGCCATTTCCTTGTAACTTTAGACAATGTGAATGAGACAACATATTCATCAAATTTCTCTGATTTTTTAGATAAACAATATGTGGATACACGAATTATTGATTGTGGTATTGAAATTACCGAATATGGTGGAGAATTTGTAGAGATTGAAGGTCGATTAACTCAACCTAATTACAAAGATAGAGTATATCAGCATGCATGTAAACCCATTATTTTGTACAATGAAAGCACTGGAAATAATTCAATAATATCTACATTGAACAGTAATATTCTGTCTTCTTTCACATTAGAACTTGATTTTCAAATGAACAAACAAATAGTATATTCAATGAATCTTAATCACTCAGAAACAGTTGCAGTAGCTAGTTTCAGTTTAACATTCTATAACGAAAACGGGACAATTGATGATAGGTTCCTAACTAAATTTAATCAATCTGAGAATGTTTCTGATATACTTTTGGAAAATATCTCTGTGGGTTATATCGATCAATACGGAACCATTGAATTCAATAATACAGCAAATATTTCTTTTGTGTATATGGAATATATTTCAATACGTACTATAGGGTATTGGAATCAAGACGGATACGTACAATTTGATGATGGTAACGATTACGGTCAGACAATTAATATTGCATTTTTCACTATTTCAGACAAATTAAGGATTGAAAATGAAAACAGAGATAGTGAATTAATGTCCGATCAAAGAGATGTGGCTTCGTTTGGATATTTGTCTTGTTGTGGAATTTTAATAACATCATTAATTTTGACAATATATGGTTTTGCTAGTCGTAATGGAATTCCAATGGCGATTGGTGCACTTATTTCATTCGTTGTTTGTCCAATACTATTTGTGATTCCAGCGAATATTTCTTGAATTTATTCAGCAGCATTCGATTTAGATAATGACAGTGGTGATATCAATCTCATGATATGTGAATGCATCTGAGGTAAAAGATCGAAAATAACCAGCGCCATCAAGAACATTGCTCCGAGTGATCCTGCTTTAGCTGCGTACGAATGCGCAAAATCAAACATTGTTACACCGAGTAAATTCCATTGTGGATATGATGCATGTAACCAAACGATTCCAGCATTACGGAAAGTATTCAAAACAAAGATTGTAGGAATAGTAATAATTGCTGCACGCATTCTTCTCCTCCATGGAGCAGTACGGATTGCCCATAATGCACCAATGAACACTGCCATTGACTGCATTGCTGAACAAGCCATTACAAATCCTACCTCAGTTGTACCATCAACTTGCTTGATCAAGGGAATGTAAAATCCTGCTTCGCCTAATTGTTCAGTTAATACCCATCTATTGCCATTCCATTCAGACCAATTGACATCGCTAACTCCAGTATCTACTAGTATCGATCCGAGTTCATATCCTTCAATACCTGAAAAACCAAGGAAAAAATTAGCACTAATTGCGGTAATCCAGACTGCTGCTACGTTGAGATAAGGGATATTTGCAATGAGCAGATATGGACCTGCGCCCAATGCGACCAGTCCACGAGTCCAAATTATAGCTTCATCCTCAACGTTATGTGAATGCATTCTGAATTCCCATATAGCCATAAGGAATGTTATTGGCAAACCAGCAGCTGACATAACTATGAGCACTGGATCTGCAATGTCAATATAATGTGGAATATCAAGATAGAAAAACATTCCAATCATCGGCCAACCGATAACAGAAAGAATACCTCCACCATGAGAGGCTCTAAAATGGGCTGTTCCTAGGAGTATTACTCCAATTATTCCGAATGCTAACTGTAATTGATCTAAAGTGGTTCCTAGGCTCGATGAAACACCAGTTAGTAACAAGATGACCGGATCTTCCATATGGTGTCCTAATAGCGAACCTGTAAATATCCAGCGGCTACACGAATGCTCAATGACGGGGTATGGCCAGTTCTCGATTGATTCTTTTGTGGAGTCATATCTTCAAGATTTGAAATCAGCCATAGATTCCATTACTTCAGATGATATCGATGGATTAGTTTCACGTGTTTTACATTCGAGATCATGCGGAGCTAGTATCCATTTTATTGGAAATGGAGGAAGTGCTGCGACACCTTCCCATAGTGCTGGAGACTGGTCTAAAGAATTGAGAGTTAGAACTATCGCACATACTGATAATATTGCTTCTTTCACTGCTTGGGCTAATGATGAAGGATACGATCAGGTATTTGTTCAAGCATTAAAGACCTATATTCAACCTGATGATTTAGTTGTTGCATATACTGGTTCAGGCAACTCAACTAATGTAATTTTAGCGTTAGAGTATGCTCAAGAAAATAATATCCAAACTGTAGGGATTACCGGTAATTACATGGGCAAAGGAACTGGTAAGATTTCTCACTATGTTGATCATTTAATTCATTTTAATACCGAATCTATGGAGCGTATTGAAGATTTACAATTAGTAGTGAATCATATCGTCAAAGAAGCGATAAAAGTCATAGATTCGGAGTGAAAATATGTACCCTCATAGGCACCGAAGCCAATTACTTGACTCCTTGCAGTTACAGCCCTTGCCATCACATGTGCAATGGTCAGGAAAAATAGCATATTTAGATAGAGATGGAGTTTTGAATGTTGGAAGTAAGTATTACGTTAATGACACAGACGAGGTGGTGATTTTACCTGAAGCAGGTAGATGTGTCGGTCAATTACGAAGAGCAGGATTCAGGATTTGCATTTGCACAAACCAATCTCCTATTGACAGAGGTTGGTGGGATCATACAAGACTTGCTAAAATCCATGATTATATTCAAGATAAATTATTTGAAGAAGACGAAGATGCTTTGCTAGATTTAATCTTATACAGCCCTTATCATCCAGTTACCAATTCATTTGCTAGAAAAGGCAATCCAGGAATGTTACAGGCTGGGAGACAAATTCTTGAAGCTGCTCATAACAATTTAATATTAAATGAATCAAATTTCAACTATGCTGAACAATACATTGCATTTGATGAATCTCAGAGTGTAATGGTAGGTGATCGTATGGTAGACATGGAAGCTGCTTCTAACCATTCAGTACATGGAATTCATGTTAATGGTAAAATCGGAATATTGGACGCTATCGAAGAAATTCTTAGGGGTAATACATGATTTGGGCAATTGGGTTAGATGACACTGATTATCCCACGGGCGGATGTACAACCTGGCAAGCAAATGAATTGGAAAAAGTTTTGATTGAATGTGGTGCTAAACCAATTGAACGAAGATTGGTTAGGCTATGGCCATTTGCAGTTAGGAGAACTCGTGGTAATGCAGCAATATCTTTGATTGTTGAAATTTCATCAACTATTCAACAAAGATGTATTGATGCAATTGAATTGTGGTTTGAACAATTAATTTATGATATTAAAAAAAATGATATTGATTCTCATGCTCGTCCTGGACTTATTGTTTGCAAAGATGGAGATTTGAATGAATCAATTTATTGGGAATGCGTACGGTCACAGTTTACAGATATAAACAGGATTATTTCTGATTCATCCATAATTCATTATTTATCTTCAGACTTAGGTAATGACGGATTGGTAGGAGCAGCAGCAGCCGTATCTTGGAAGCCAAGTATTAGTTCAACATTTGAAGCAATTGCATGGAGAGATTCATCTAAGTTTGGTACTAGCAGAAAAATTCCTAACAATGCAATTAATTTGTTAGAAAGTAATCATCCAAATACATTCATGAATCGTGACCCATCTTATGACCGAGGACTAATTTCACCTAGATCACCATGTCCTATTCTTTTTGGTATTAGGGGCTGGAGCTTCGAAAGTACTCGTCACGCATTGAATGAATTAATAAATTTAGATTGGAATGAAGACATAGTAGATTATTCAATTCATATTACTAATCAATGCTCAGACGATCATCTAGATGATATTATTGAAGGAACTGTATTAGCGAAACCTATCAAAAAACATGGTGGTCATGTCACAGTTGAAATTCTTACAATATCAGGATTTTTACAATTAATTTCATTCAAAGAAGGTGGTATTCTAAATACGAAAATTAGCGAATTATTACCTGGAGATAAAATTCATGTTATGGGTTTAATTTCACCTGATGGGTACTTGCACATTGAACGATTAAAGTCAGTATATAGATCCCCAGGTAATTTGTTTAGGCCAAAATGTTCCTGTGGTGTTCGTCTAAAATCTACTGGTAAATCTGGTAAATTAAGGTGTAAATTATGTAAATATACTGAAACAAGTCATTGGATTGGTACACCTAGATTATCATTTGATTGGGTAGAACCATCACCGTCTTCTCGTCGTCATCTATCAATGCCTGTAAGTAGAATGAATTAACCCAAGTTTATTGGTGTGTGTAGTCATGTGATAATCATGGATACTGAGACGTATGGGCTAATTGGAATGCTTGGGATTACAGCAGTACTACTTTGGTATATTATGAGACTAAGGAAAGATAATATTTCAGATTCAATTGAAAATAATCAACCTCATATTGCAGGAGATGATGTATTAGGCGGGTCTGCTATCAATCCACATCAATTTGATGAACCCGATGAAGAGACATTAGATATGCTCGGTGATTTATTAGAAGAAGCCGCTGAAGCTCAGGGACTTACTTACGAAGAATGATTACTAAATCTAAATCCGTCATCAATTGGTGTCAACTCAATTGTTTCATTACCTGTATCTAATATTCTTGTTTGAGAATTAGAATTTTTCCGAGTCAATCTCCATGTTGTTGGAAATATATCAGGTCCACGAATAGCCCACTCATCTTTACCTGATGCATCTCCATACATTGGTGAGGTTAGAATTAACGAACACTTATTATTACATGATTTAATTAAATTCCGTATTACATTGACATGTTGATTATCTACTCGACCTGATATTCCAGTCCAATTATCTATTACAACATGAGTAATACTATCGAGGCCTTCTATAAGATCTAATGATTGTTCAATTCCTCTTGCTAAATGTTCTCCAAATGCAGCCGCATGAAATCGAGAAAGTGAAGTAGGGGGTAAAGATCCGAATATATCGGATAATCTTCCAGGGTCAGGCATTTCTCTAGCTATCCAAATAATTCGACCTGATTTGATTAATGAATCACGTATAATTTGTAATGCCAGAGAAGTAGCTCCAGCACCCGGCTCCGATGCGATATGTAGTAATGCACCCGGTTCAGGATTCATATCGTTCATCGTAGTATGGGGTAGTCTTTGACTCGTTCTATCCGTCATGGCTATACGCTTTGGCTATAACGAGTGACTATGGGGGAGTCATTACCACCAAGGGAAGGTGAAAGAATTCCACGCAGAACTGCACCTGATTTTAACGAATTAGGTGATGATGTCGGTTTTGTTAAAGGGATTTTTGAAGGTGGTTTTCTTAACGTAGCAATTAACGATTCTAATCAATTTGGTCCTCATGCAATGATTGCGTTGCTTGGTGTTGTTGCAACTCTAACAGGTCTCGCACTATTAGCAATGTGGATTATTTAATTAGATATTATTGACATCTAATATGTTTACATTACCTCTCCGGCCATTCCAATTAATTTCAACGTCCCATTCTAATGGATTAAACCATGGTGATGATAGTACTGTAGTTTCAAATTCACCGCCTTCACCATCGATGTTAATTCCGTATGTTGATTCCAAAGTTAACAGATCTTGAATGGAATCATCATCTAGTTTTCTGTTTATCCATGTACTATCGATTCCATCAGCACTAACAGATGTAAATCTTACATCAAATCCTGATTCAACTAGGTTATTCATATGGACTAATGGTGGCATATGCCATAATGGGCTAAATGAATGAATACCTAATCTGTTTGACATCATGTCTAGCCTTTTGCGTTGGTAATCTGACCTTAGTGCACCAGTAACAATTCCTTGAATTGGTATAGTCGGTCTTGCCAAAATTGGTTTAATGCACGACCAATGACTAGGCCATTTGGCTTGATGAGCATCATAATTTGACCATATACTTGATCTAGGCCATTTGGAACCATACACAAATGGTTTGAGCCCTTCTTCTAATGAATCAACTCCCTCTTCATTAGAATCTAAAATCGGTAGCCATGGTATACCCGCAGCAGCTGCTTGTGCACCAGCAATTGCAGTTCCATCGATCTGGAACATCATTGAATCATTGGCTTCAACCCGTACTGTGACAATCATTGACACATCCCACCCCTTCATCAGAGCCCACCATATAGCGTATGTCGAATCTTTACCACCAGATGATAGCACCGCGACACGCATGATTGATCTAAACAGACTCTGACGTTGAGCATTGCGGCTACTATTGTTCTCAAGGTTCATAAGAGGTCGATTAGACCGATAGTCGGGAGTCATCAATATGCAACCAAGTGGAAGAGGATATGACCATGGAGTAAGTACATTCAGCCCAGATGGTAGGCTATACCAAGTTGAATATGCTCGAGAATCAGTAAAACGTGGAACTACTACAGTGGGACTCAAGTACCGTGACGGTATCGTATTGATTGTAGACAAGAGAATTTCTAGCAAATTAATTAACGTAGATTCCATTGAAAAAATGTATAAAATTGACGAACATATTGGATTTACTACATCTGGCTTAGTAGCAGATGCTCGCCAATTAGTTGATCGAGCAAGACTCACTTGCCAAATAAACAAAATTACCTATGCTGATCCTATTCCTGTTACTACTCTAGTCAAGAAAATGTGTGACCATATGCAATCATTTACCCATTATGGTGGAGCAAGACCATTTGGTACTGCTCTACTAATTGCTGGTGTAGATCCAGATGGTATTCATTTGTATGAAACAGACCCATCTGGTGCTTACCAATCATACCAAGCGGGTGCTATAGGCAGAGGTCGTTCAACTGTAGTTGAAATTTTCGAATCATCATGGAAACCTAATCTTACATTAAACGCTGCAATTAAGTTAGGTCTAGAGGCTTTACGCGAATCACTTGAAGAGGAATTAAACACTGATGCAGTGGAGATTGCAATAGTCGATTCAGATGGATACCATAAGATGTCTAAGGATGATACTTTGAAACATATTGGTAAATTGAAACCACTAGAGTGAAAGTAACATTAACCATTTACTACTCATCAACAAACATGGTTAGCCTAGATGATGCAGTACTAGCTCGATTCGAACATGGGGGTAAACGTTTTGAGATCTTAATTGATCCTACTCTCGTTGACTCATTTAGAAACAAACCCGAATCTGTAGAATTAGATGACATTCTGGCAACAGAGGAGGTCTGGTTAGATGCTCGCGCAGGCGAAAGGCCCACTTCTGAACAATTAGTAAATGCGTTTGGAAGTGATGAATTATATGTGTGCGTCGAAAAAATATTGATAAAAGGATCAATTCAGCTTACAACTGAACAAAGAAAAAAGCGTGTTAAAGATATGAGAGTAGCAATTATTCATAAAATATCTAGCACAGCTATTGACCCTAAATCCAAGATGCCTCATCCTCCTAGTAGAATCGAAACTGCACTCGATGAATGTAAGTATAGTATAGATCCGTTTCTTTCTATCGATAGACAAGTAAATGATGCTATTAAGTTAATGAGGCCGTTGATTCCTTTAAAATTTGCAACCGCACGGTTAGCATTTAGAATTCCTGGTGTTGAATACGGATCTGTTCAATCAATTCTTCGTGAATTAATGATCAAGGAAGAATGGTTGCAAAATGGAGATTGGGCTTGCGTCGTCGAAGTACCAGCAGGATCTAAGATTGATTTGATGGGTGATATTGCTAAAAGATCTAAAGGTTCTCAAGTAAAAATCATGGATGAAGGTTCATAGATTCATACATCACGGTTATCAATAGGTGGTCGGTCGGTCGACTCGGAGATGAAGATATGAGCAACCAGAACGCCCGAGGAGGGCGTGACGGACGAGGTCCCCGCCTCGTCACTCCCGGCGCATCGCTGGGAGCCAGTGAGGGACGCCGCATTGGCCACGGGATCGTGGAAAATGCAGGTCAATTGATAGCAGTCAAATTAGGTGCATTAATTGAAAATGATGATGAAATTAGTGTAATGCCGTCACACACCAAATATACTCCACGTCCTGGTGACTTGGTAATTGGTGTTGTAGAAGCAGTCCAAAGTAATCTATGGTTTCTCGATATCAATGCACCATTCAATGCATTACTTCCTATGAGTCTTGGTCCTGGTAAATCTGAATTCGGTGGAGCACGTAATGTACTTAATGTCGGTTTCTCCGTCCTTTGCCGCATTCAAGAAGTTGACGAGACTCACTCATCAGTTGTTACAATGAAAGGTCTAGGATTACGTCGATTAGATTCTGGAATAGTTGAGGAAATCCCTCCACATCTGATGGAATCTTTATTTTCTAACTCTGATGTGTTGAAGAAATTAAAATCGTCTACAGATTGTCGAATAATCCTTGCTGATAATGGTAGAATGTGGATTGATGGAAATACAGATTCAATTTCTGATATTATTTCAAGAATCGATAAAGTTAGAAACTTATCACGTGATTTTTCAAGTATTGATTCAATGGTTGAGGCTTTACAAATGGAGGTGTACTAATGGGTGGATATGGCGACGTACAAATGATAGATGAGAATGGTATTCGAATGGATGGTAGGACTGCTGGAGATATTAGACCCGTGTTAATAAATGCTGGAATAATTCCTGTGGCTGATGGTTCTGCTGAAGTAATCTGGGGCAATAATCACGTTGTTGCAGCAGTTTACGGTCCTATGGAAGCTCATCCTCGAAAGATCCAGAAACAAGATCGAGCAGTATTAGATGTGAGATATAACATGGCACCTTTCAGTACTACTGATAGAATTAGACCTGGTTTTAATCGTCGTAGTAGGGAAATTAGTAAGGTTACTGCTGAGGCCTTAGAATCAGTTGTTCTAACTGAACTTTACCCACGCAGTAAGATACGTGTTGAAATTGAGGTACTTACCGCAGAAGCAGGTACTAGATGTGCAGGCATTACTGCTGCTAGTGTTGCTTTAGCAGATGCTGGTATTCCTATGACCGATATGGTTATTTCAGTCGCAAGTGGTAAAATCAATGGCGTCGTAGTTTGTGACCTAAACAAAGAAGAAGATAACTATGGTGAGGCAGATTTACCTATGGGTGTATGTGCAAATTCAGGAGAATTAGTATTCTTGCAAATGGATGGAGATCTTTCGCCTGAAGAATTCCAAGTTGCTTGGGATTATAATATGGGAGCAATCGCCCCAGTACATGAAATTATGATTGAAGCACTCAAAAGATCAAATGGAGGTGATGAATAATGCCAACACCACCAGTCCCTGAATTATTGAGAGCTCACTTGAATAAATTAGCAGAAAAAGATGAAAGACTAGACGGAAGAGGTCGATTTGAAGGCAGAGAAGTAATTCTTGAAACCGGAGTTTTGTCCAATGCTGAAGGATCAGCACGTGTACAAATGGGAAATACAATTGTTCTTGCAGGCGTAAAATTCCAAATCATGACACCTTATCCAGATAGGCCCACCAGTGGTGGTTTCATGACAAGCGCAGAAGTACGGCCAGTCAGTGGTCTTCACTGGGAAGCAGGACCTCCTTCTCCTGAAGCAATTGAATTAGGTCGTGTTGTCGACAGAGGTATTCGTGAATCTGGTTGTATTGATATGGAAGATCTATGTATCCTACCTGGTGAAAAGGCTTGGCAAGTTATTCTTGATGTATTTGCATTATCTGATGATGGTAATTTATTCGATGCATTTGCTACTGCTGCTATGGCAGCATTACGAACTGCTACAATTCCCGGAGAGAAATTTGATGTTGGAGAAGATCGCCCATTACCAGTTTCTAAAACTCCAATGATGTGTTCATATCATAGAGTTGGTGGAAGATATGTTTACGACACAATTAGACGTGAAGAAATAGGCGGAGCAGAACGAATTCACATTACTCTTGGTGATGATAATCATGTACATTCATTGCAGAAGGGTCTAAAGGGAGCGTTCACCGCAGCGGAATTTGACGAGATAATGGAACATGCCCGCTCGCGATGTGCAGAACTCAGAGATTTAGTGAATAATTAGGAGTAATTCAAATGTCTAAGAGAACACAAAAAACTGGTGCAACAGCACGTTACGGATCAAGATACGGTGTCAGTGTTAGACAACGTGCTGGACATGCATTATCTAAACTCAATAGAAAGTATACATGCCCTACTTGCCAATATCAGCAGGTAACACGTAAATCACGCGGTATTTGGAATTGCAAGAAGTGCGGACATACATTTGCTGGTGGCGTTTGGGAACCGTTTACAAGAGCAAGTGAAGCGAATCATCGTGTACTGAGAAGAGGTTCAGATGGAGCAACTTCAACAGACATGGCTGTTATTGCTCAAACTCGCGCAATGGAATACGAAAGATCTATGGAAAATCAGGATGCTGCCGAGGTGTCTGCTTCTGATGACTCAGAAGAGTAATCCCAGGGCCATCAAGGTCCTTATTTTCTCTAATTTATCAGACTCTCTGAGAGATTCTCTGGCTACAGAACCATTTGATGCTAATTCATCTAATGAAATATTGACATGTTCTATTAATGCTAATTCAACAGTTGATATCAGAGCACGATGGAATACAATGATGCGATCTCTAATAGGATCTGAGGAAGCGTTGATGAGTGGTAATCAATTAGTAAAGGATGAGTGATGATATGTCAGATCCACGAGAACGAATACAAATGTTAGCAGGTCAGTTGCAAAATACGATGCAGCAAGTACAGACAGTAGATACCCAAATTAGAGAGATACAGGCCACAATAAGTGCCTTGGAAGTTCAGAATGAATCTCGTCCTGTATATCGACAAATTGGCCCTTTATTACTTGAAGTCGAAGATAGAAATCTATTGAAAGATGAACTTGCATCGAGTATGGAAACGCTTTCTGAACACTTACAAAAAATTCAGCAGTCTGAAACAGAGATTCGAGAATTATACGAGCAAGCAATAAATTCATTTGAATCCCAATGAGGTGGTTTTATGACATCAATGTCATTTCTTAATGATTGGATTAAAGATAAAATCTCACTTGGAGTTGTACCTATTATCTCTCATCGAAACGGAGATATGGATACTATCGCAAGTGCTTGTGCTTTATCACAATCATTGGGTATTAATTCTAGAGCAATGGGTGTTCATGTATCTAAGTTAGCTCGTGAAGTTATAGATGAATTGCAATTTGAATATACTAGAATGGATGCAAATAGAGTTGCTTTACCACGGACTACTTCTGGTATCATAATAGTCGATGCAGGAGGTCCGGAACAAATCGGTATCAATTTACCCGAAAATATTCCTATTTGTGTAATCGACCATCATGCTCACACATCAGATGATTGGATAATATCTAATCAGGATATACACATTAACATGCCAGTATGTTCAACAACTCAGATAATTTTCGATTATATCACTGAGTATCGTTTAGATTCATTAGATCATAGAATGAGGAAACTATTGCTTACAGGATTAATTACTGATACTGGACATTACAGACACGCTGATGCGATGGCATTAAAATCTGCATCACAAATGTTAGGTGAGGAAATCAAACATGGAGATGTACTTGACCTACTGCGTACAAGCGGATTAGGGAGATCTGTAAGAATTGCAACATTACGCTCATTGAAAAATGTGAATGTTGAATCAGCTGGAGATTTCGTTGTTGCTGTTACCTCATGCAGTACTCATGAGGGAACGGTTGCAGGATCATTAATTCATGCGGGTGCAGATGCATCAATCGTAACTAATACTAAGGTTCCTGGAATTCGACTAACCACTAGGGCGAGCCATAGAGCTGTAGAAAATGGTTTAGATATGGGTTCTATTTTATCTTCATTGGCAGATAGTTTAGGTGGAGAAGGAGGGGGACATGCTGGTGCAGCTGGTTGGACTACAAATGTCGATAATGTTGAAGCAATATCATCAATACTCTCTAGAATATCTGCAGTTAGGTGATTAAATGAACAATGATGTAGTTGAAGCGGCTGAATCAGCTATTAATTCTGGTGATATAGAACTAGCTAAGTCATTATTGCCTGATATGTTAGACGGAAACAAATTCTTTGTTGAAACGTTAATCTCAATCTCTGAATCCGATATTCATGCATCATTGAATTCAATTGAAAAATGTATCAATACGGTAAGGAGTCCTAAATCTAGAGATCCCATATTAGAAGCTAGAGCTAAAATGATTAGAGGGTTAGCTAGGACATCAATAGGGGAGATAACAGAAGGCGGAGCAGATCTAAGATGGGCAATGGATAGATTAGGAGCAATCTCTGATGGCTCAGATGAACATGGAATTTCGATTTTGAACGTAGCAGCATGGCACCGTCAGCAATCAGAGATAGTCATGTCTCTCGCTACTCATTCAGAGATTGCACGTGAATCATCACATTCTCCTGAAATAGTTGCTATTTCTAGGCAACGAGTAGCATCAATACATGCCGAACTAGAAGATTATGTTGGAGCTTTACGTCATTATTGGACTGCTTGGAAATTATCTGCATTGAGTGGTATTGATGCAATTGCTGAAGTTTCTTGTCTTCACATTCTAGATATAGGATTAACAGAAGTAAAAGATACTACATTACGATTAGATGAACAAGTAATGAATGCATTACCTAGGTCTAAATCTGAAAAATCATCAGGATCTATACATCCTGATGATTTGTTAGAGGCTCTAAATTGGATCACTCCGCGTTCATTGGATGATATTACTCATAATCATCGTCCTGATTTATTATTAATTATCGAATCTTATAATATTCTAAATATGTCATTACCTGATGTATTAACAGAAAATAAACATTTAATTCAGGATTCTGAAGTTTCCAAATTACTCCAATAATTTGCAATTAGATGCAGTTCTTCAACACCCCAATGTAGATCATCAGGTGGCGTTAAACACCAACCAACCTCCATAATATTTTCATCATTAGATTGCCAAGAAAAAGGATCAGCTGAAAATGGCACTGTTATCCATGCTACATGCCCATCCTGTAATAGGCTCGAATTAATCCCTCTGAATTGTCCAACCAATCCAGTTTCTTCATTTAATTCTCTAATTGCTGCTTCTTGAATAGACTCATTGTCATTAATTCGACCTCCAGGTAACTCCCATCCACGAGTTTTATGTCTTACCATAAGCCATGATGAATTAGATTCTATTATTCCTGGTTGTTCATCAAATGGTGTGACCCAAATTACTACCCAAGTCATATGATCAACTCAGACTACTCATAGCAATATCATAGTATTTCTGAGCCCAGTCATCCCCATTTGCGATTAATCTTCTAGACAGGAATAACGCTGATTGAAATTCACCATTGTCCAATAACTGTTTTAAGATATCTTCATCATTAACTATTGGTAAGTCTTCTTCAACTATGTCCACTTTATCATGAATTTCTTCAGGTTTAGATAGATTATACATGCGATTTAGGAAGATTGTTCGACTAGAAATATCAGGAGGTGACCATGGAATTTTTTGGCCATCTAATCTAGCATCCATTCTATTTCTATATTCATCTCTCACAGGTTTACTTGGAAAATGTGTCTGTGCTTGATCATAACAAAACCATGCATCATCGTATTCATTCCTCCTTTCATGTAGCCTACCTAGGCCCATCCATGCTTCATGATTTTGTGGTCTCTGTGCCACGATTCTTCTAGCCATAGGGATGAACTCATCATGTCTGCCATTATCAAATAATTTTTCGATTCTTCTGCCAAACACTATGTTAGCTCTTGGATCACGTAAATCTAGAGTGTTCATTCTAATGCTGAAATCTTCAAATTTATCTTGAATACATGCTATGTGAGTATACCATTTATCAGGATCTAATGGGTCTACATCAAATGCAGCTTCTAGTAAATCATTACCATGTTCAATTAGATCTATTCCAATCAATATGTTAGTACGTTCAGGATTTCTACCAAGAATTACAAATAAGTCTTCTAATACTGCCCTTATACCAATTTCGTCAGATAGTAGAATTTTAATTTTAATTAATTGCCTCCAATTATCTTCATTAGTGAAGTCATGCAATACTGACTGCCTAGACGACTGTTCAGCCCAATTCAAATTAGTCATTCTATTTTCAGTGTCTTGTTTAGCGATATTCAGGAATTTATTTGCCTGTGCTCTATGACGATTGCCTAAACTCCTGCGAGGATGCTGGAGTCGTGCATTTGTCCTTTTACTCATTGTATCCCTCACTATATTGATGTGAATGGAGCAGGGTCCTCACCAAATGGGATGGTAGCATCAAATCCAACCTTTGAAGTAAGTCCGTCAGAATTCCTAGACGGATCTAGACTAGATCCCTTCTGATTACTTAGAATGAATGTATCTTTATCAGGTTGCCATCTAGTCATCATTGCCCATTCAACTCTCACTGGGTCGTCAATTTGTATATCGTCATTAACCACAGTAACTGCTTTCATTGACTTATGTCCATCTAAAGCGGCTTTAATCGCCTTCATAGAATCGTCTGATGATTTCGGATTAATTGATACAACAGATGATAACCATCCACAACCACCTTCACTTAGGTGAACATCGGTGCATTCAGTAACTTGCGAAACTGCTGATTTTATTGTAGGGGCACGTGGTAAACCCATCAGTGTTTTATGCTCTTTTCCAGCAGGCAATATTGCATGAAAGATTGGAGAATTTCGATGATGAATTTGATTAATCTGAATAACTGGTTGATGCCTAATATCATCTACTGTTCCAGTAATGTCAACATATGGACCTTCTTCATCATCTTCACCAGTAATTACTGCTTGCATTGCATATTCGGCATCTGCAGGAACATGAACTCCATTCGACAATCGAATAACACGAAGTGGCTTTCCATAAACTTTCAAGTGTAGTGATGCTGCTACTCTCAATTCATCAATACGTTCATTGAACGACATAGCTGCTGCAAGTAACACACAGGGATCGGCGCCATTGATAATTGCAATGTTAAGAATTTCATTATCCGCGCGGGCTTCATCAGTGAATTGTCTTAGGTGTCGAGGCACTAACCTAGCAACTAATCTATTTTTGCCAGCTACAAATTGACGATGAAAACTCATATTACGTTCACCATTTCTTTCTGCAATAATAACTGATGCAGACATGTATCTGCCTCGATCTTGTTCATAATGCCAAGGAACGGGTATTGATGTCACGTCTACGATTGCCATGGTATTTTGCATACATTCTGCTTTTTCGGGTTCTACAATTACAGGGTCACATGGGTTATCCATTGCCCATCCCATTGTATCAATTAATTCACCAGGTGATAGACTCCATACTTTACACAGATGTTCTCTAGTTAGAATATTCATACTAGCACGGTGACCTGGGCATTCAGTAATGTTATCAAATAAAATTGCAGAATGCTGATTATTCGCTGATGAATGCATAAGTCCATGGTTAACGGATGTAGATTCATTAACTATCGAAGACATTGTGGCATGATCTCTGAATGACATGATTTCTTCAGGTTGCACATTGTCCTTCAAGTTTGCATGAATTTGGGCTCAAAAATAGACAGTCTTCCCCGTCACGCTCATATACGGAGGGATGGTCGCCGGGTTGCAATAGCAGGTGAGAGACTCTTGGGACGTGGACTGTTCGCTGGTACAAAAATCAAGGCGGACCGTCAACGGTTTAGGCAGAAAGACCGACTAATCCGCAGGCGTATGAAGAAAAAATCTCGTGTAGGTGGTGTTTTGAAACACGATCCATTGCGCGGAAGTCATCAAGCTAAAGGCATTGTAACTGAAAAAGTGAATATTGAAGCAAAACAACCTAATTCTGGACTTCGTAAGGCTGTAAAACTTAATTTGAAAGGTTCTGGAAATAAATTAACTGCATTTGCTCCTGGTGATGGTGCTATTTCATTTATTGACGAACATGATGAAGTTCTTGTCGAAGGAATTGGCGGACGTATGGGTCGTTCTTACGGAGACTTACCTGGTGTCAGATATAAGGTAATCAAAGTTAACGGTGTTTCATTAGATGAAATGGTTCGTGGTCGTAAAGAGAAACCAGTACGTTAGGTGATATTATGTCAGATGAAGAACCCTCTCTAGTTTCACAAGAAACAGAAGTTTCTGTACCTATTGCTGGAATAGGGACATTGGTCTTCTCTCAATGGGATGCATCCGAAGTAGTTTGTCAAGATCCGGGTATTGCCCCATACATCAATTTGACAACTATTGGAATTCCACTGAGTGGTGGAACCCATGCAAACCAATGGTTTGGAAAGCAGCGTTTGTCTCTTATCGAACGCTTCACTAATGGTTTAATGCGACGTGGACCGAATTCAGGCAAGAAATCTACTACTGTTTCTGCTCTGCGTGATGCATTGAATATCATTCATGATAGAACAGGAAATAATCCACTGCAGACGCTTGTTGATGCAGTGGTTAATTCAGCACCATGTGAAGGCATCACTAGAATCCGTTTTGGTGCTAACTCACAACCTAAGGCTGCTGAAGTTTCACCTTCTCGTAGAGTTGATGTTGCTGTTAGAAATCTTACAACTGGAGCTACAAGTGCAACAGTCAAAAGTAAACGTACACTCACTCAGTGCATCGTAAACGAAGTTATGAAGGCTGCAGAAGGTGATGTTTCATCATTTGCTGTTGCTAAGCGAGAAGAAACTGAACGAATTGCTGCATCTGCTCGATGATGTCTAAAATTAGACTCACAAAATAGTCACCATCATCGTGTTTATCTACCATGTTCGGGTCGACAGAACGTTAGGTGATACCATGGGCCGTAAGGAAGATAACATCAAGATTGCAACAGAGGTAATGCATAGGAGAGATCGCATACGTAATCTCGCTATTGCTGCCCACATTGACCATGGTAAAACTACGCTCAGTGACAACCTAATTGCTGGCGCAGGAATGATGTCTGAAGATCTCGCTGGAAAGAGTCGAGTTTTAGATTTCGATGAGCAGGAAGCTGCCAGGGGAATCACTATTAATGCAGCAAGTGCATCTATGGTTCACAAGGTCGAAGGTGAAGATTATCTCATTAATTTGATTGATACCCCAGGTCACGTAGATTTTGGTGGCGACGTAACAAGGGCAATGAGAGCTGTAGATGGATGTATTATCTTAGCATGTGCTGTTGAAGGAACTATGCCGCAGACTGAAACTGTTGTTCGTCAAGCATTGAAGGAACGAGTACGTCCAGTATTGTTCATCAATAAAGTTGACCGACTCATCAACGAATTACAAATTGATGGCCCTGAAATGATGAAAAGATTTGAGAAAATAATTGTTAGAGTTAATAGTTTAATTAATGCATTTGCCCCAGATGAATACAAGAAAATATGGCAAGTAGATGTTCAGAAAGGTACCGTTGCCTTTGGGTCTGCATACTACAATTGGGGTATGAGTATTCCTTTTATGGGTAAAACTGGAATGAACTTCAAAGATATCTTTGAATACTGCCATAATGACGATCAGAAAGCTCTTGCTAAGAAGGCTCCGGTTCATAAAGTGCTACTCGATATGGCAGTCGAAAGATTACCTGGTCCTTTAGATTCTCAGAAATACAGAATTCCTAATATTTGGCAAGGTGATTTAGAGAGCGAGGCTGGTAAAGCAATGCTAACTTGTGACCCAGATGGACCTTTGTCTTTGATGATAACTAAGATTTGGATGGATCCTCACGCCGGTGAAGTAGCAGTTGGTAGAATATTTTCTGGCACAGTTAAGCAAGGCGAATCACTATTCGCTCTAGGTGCTGCTAAGAAAGAGAGAGTTCAACAAGTTGCAATGATGGTTGGAGGAGATAGAATTCAGGTACCGGAAGTATCTGCTGGTAATATAGCCGCAGTTACAGGTATTCGGAGTGCTGCTGCTGGAGTAACTGTAACTCGAAATGAAGATTCCACTCCATTCGAAGCCATTCGCCATTATTCCGAACCTGTAGTTACAGTTGCAATTGAGCCTAAAGCATTGAAAGATTTACCAAAGTTCGTTGATGCTATGAGAACATTAGCTAAATCTGATGCTTCATTGCAAGTAAAACATAATCATGAAACTGGTGAAGCTCTTCTAGCCGGAATGGGTGAATTACATCTTGAAATTTCAGTATACAGATTAGAAGAAGAACAAAATATCAAGGTTAAGGTTTCAGAGCCTATTGTTGTTTATCGTGAATGTATTCATGGTGACAATAAGGGTAGTCCATTCGAAGGTAAGTCACCAAATAGACATAATCGATTTTACATTGAGGTCGAAAGACTTCCTGACGATGTCGTTCAAGCTCTTAGAGAAGGTGAATTTGGTGACGGCGCAGTTCGTTCCAAGGATGCTAAAGAAGTTGGAGATAGATTTGCAACATATGGAATGGATCGAGATTTAATGAGAAAAATCTACGCTGTTGGTGGTACTAACGTATTGATTAATGCCACAAAAGGAATCCAACAAATCCACGAAACGCGTGAACTCATTATACAATCATTCCTAGATGTATGTGTAAGAGGACCTTTAGCAGAAGAACCTATTATGGGAGTCATGGTCAAATTAGTTGATGCCAAACTCCACGAAGATGCAATTCATAGAGGACCTGCACAGACAATACCTGCTGTCCGTAATGCGATTAAGGGTGCTATGGTCAGAGCTCGATCATCATTAATGGAACCAATGCAGAAACTTCAGGTATCTGCGCCAAACGATGTTATGGGTGGAATTACTAGACAAATAACTACTCGTCGTGGCGTAATTGAAGACATGCCTGTAGATGGAAATATCACTACTGTAATTGGCAGACTTCCTGTCGCTGAGACCTTTGGATTTTCTAATGATATTCGAGCTGCAAGTCAAGGTAGAGCCACATGGAATACAGAAAATGCTGGTTTTGAACAGGTACCGCCTCAATTATTCGAAAAAGTTACCCAAGAAATACGTGAAAGAAAGGGTCTGAAGGCTGAGGTTCCTACTGAGGCCAACTATACTGACTGATTATTATCTTAAGGAGCGATTATAGTGAAACGAACATTTGTACGTTTATCAGTACTTATTTTTCTTTTTTCTATTTTAGCTACTCCTTCCGTTGCATATCATTTAGGTCCACCACTAGAAGATAATAATGGAAATCCTGTAGCTGCTTATGGTTGTACTTGTCATGGTTTAGGTGGGCCATTAAATGGCCAACCTTCAGATCGCGCTATTGTTAGCGTTTCTGGCGTACCTATTCAATACGATGTTGATGTAACCTATAATTTCACAATATTAGTTCAAGATGCGAATACTTTAGCAGGTGAATCTGGAAATGTCGCTGGAGGTTTCCTCATGACATCTGGCAATATGGGGCTCTTTACTTGGGATGAAAATGAAGATATTCGTGCAGCTGTCGGCACTCCTGATGAAGAATCAAGTGAGCGAACTACAATATACAATATATCTCAATCAGATGTAGACGATGATGGTCAATGGAATATTCAATGGACAGCACCCACCTCAGATGTTGGACCTGTTGTTTTTCTTGTAGCTGGTAATTCGATTAACGATAATGGTCAAGCTGACGAAGGTGATTATTGGAATGTTTTGAGTTTCTCAATCAATGCGCCTGGTACAGTTACAAATGCCGAAGATATGGATTCATTGATTACTAGAACAGTTAGTGTTGGAACATACCAAAATTTGTTTGTTGCAGAAGTTACAGATGATCAGGTTGAATACGAGCGACAGGTCGCATTGTCGACAGATATATTCCTAAAAGGAAATATCTACTATTGGGCTAGTTTGGTAATGTTAATTCTTGGCGCTGTAGTTCAACGTGAAATAATGGAACGTAATCGTGGAGAGAGGCCACCATATTTAGCATCAGAATTAGCATATCCACAGATGTTAAGATATTCTGTTGTTGCTGCTATTTTGTTTTATTTCGGTGTTATCATGAAGGCAGATGATTCTGCTGTATTCTTGTGGGCAACCTCATTCTTCTGCGCTCTATGGGCCACATATGCAGTATATCGCACATGGCTCTCAATGAATTCAGAACCAACACCTGATGATCTGATGTAATCGTCATAGCCATCTACCTGTTGCCCCTGGAACGTCTATGGATGTCACCCCATCTGACTCGATGGATGATATTTCAACCCACTTAAATGATGTATTTATATTCATAAAAAAATGGTTTATTGCTTTTCTATTTGCATCAATAATTGTTACTATATTTATAGATCAAATTATTTCCACTTGGATATCTTCATTTGAATTTGATATTTCAGAATTGACAGTATATTCTCCTGAAAGATGGTTAAGAATGCGATGGGGTACTGTAATGTTAGCAGGCCTCATTATGTCCATTCCATATGCTTCTTTTTTGATAATTAAATTTGTAAATCCTGCCTTATATGATTTCGAACGTAAGTTAATTCTAAACTTAATTGGATTTTCTACTCTTGTAATTTGTTTAATTATTCCATATTGTTGGTTCATCATTTCACCAAATATTATGAAAGATTTTACTGAAATCACCGCGATAGATCAACTATCATCTAGTTACGATATTAGTCTGATTTACACGATAGTTCTAGGTATAACTTGGTCTATCGTAATATCAATTATTGCTCTCACATCACAGGGTATTGCAGCTATTTTAGTAGATCGCGATAACATTGAATCAACACCTGTTAAATGGAGGATTCATATGATTTCACTATTCATATTATTCTTATTATTATCTGGCCCTTTATCACCAATATGGCTTCCTTTATCTATTGGTGTAATTATTATTACAGAATTAATTTATGCTTTGATTCCTCCAAAGAATACATCATTGATACAGTCAGGATTTATCACCTTAAATTCGGATGGGTCGATAAACAGAGTTGCAGTATTGGATTGTGTTTGTGAAGACTCATGTCCTGCATTGAAAAATGCTCCATCTAATGTAGCAATCATCAAAACTGAATCAATTTGTCTAAATCATGATTCTAACGACCGATTAATTCAAATTTTAAAATCAAATGATTATACGAAGTTGATTGTAACTGGATGTAACGGTATTCCCGTACCTAAAGTTATACAAGATTATCTAAAAACATCTTCTATACAATTAATCGGTCTTTCATGGTTAGACAAACGTGGATTTCATCCTGAAGATAATAATCTTGCAAATCAAAGACGCATGATACAATTAAATCAAGTTTCTAATAATCATTCTGATTTTGATGATTCAATAGTAATATCAGATCCAGGTTGGGGTAGGTACATTCCACCTGGATACATTTCTTTGCCACAATATGATGAATACTAAGCAATCATCACATGGATTGATATTCAA
>MDTB01022254.1_pt1 | contig 42975 bp, 67 predicted proteins | sample 811161 | NCBI WGS metagenome assembly MDTB01 (sample SAMN05326650, study PRJNA326480) | marine metagenome | isolation source: seawater | place: Mediterranean Sea | collected 2009 | reverse complement strand
GTGTATTGCAAAATCATTATTAGGAACAGGAACACCTGCCACAGTTGTGTAAGCTGTTGACCCACTAGAGATATTAAATACAGCACCTTGATTTACATGAAGTGACTGAGAAACATGTGCCCTATTTGGGACAATTAGGTCGCCTCTAACTGTTTCATCAACCTCAATAACCTGCCGCTCAGCGAATAGCGTACCAGAGATAACAACGTCGCCTCCAAAGAGAACTGCTTTACCCCCTCGATAACCGGGCTCACCAATAGCGGAGCCAGTGAGCATTCGTGGATATCCTTGTGCCTGCCAGTCAAACTGAGGATAAGATTGTGAACCTGAAACAAACATCCATACATCACGACCTACGTCAGCCAGCATAGACGGTTGCATTGTTCCGTCGTATTTTTGTGTTCCTGCGTTATTAACAGCGTGCCGATGATCGTATACTGCCAGCCCCAAGAAAGGAGTTCCTGCTGCAATACCGCCTGATCCAATTAATTTGGATGTTCTAATCTGCTTGCTTCTAAAATCTTTTGCCATTTGTAACTCCTTAAACCCTCTCTAAAATTTGTCCCATCGCCTGGTAATTAAAGGTGACATGAGGTTCTGTCCAAACTGTTACTACCCATTGTCCTGTTGCCTTTGACACGCTTTTAATAATAACGTTAGTGTTACCAAACGCATCAGCTGGAGAGCCAGACGCATCTCCTTGACCGATTACTGTTATAATAGGTGCATAATAATACTGACCAGAAAGCGTAACTGTGCCCACCCCAGTGGAGTCTGTTGCTCCGCTTCCTGTTTCCATTGAAAAGTTAGTCAGCCTCATTATTGATCCATAAGAATAGCATGAACCGCCACCTTACCGGTGAAAGAATCAGATGCCCCTATTACTACGTGAGTTCTTGCAATCTGTTTTACATAAATGTTGACGTTCTGTGTATCGCCTGTGTCGCCTTCATTAACAATAAGGGAGCAAGTAACACTTGGTGAGCCAGAAAAAACCGTCTCATAATTGTGAGTAACTTCATCAACATTATCAAACTTAACTTCAAATACTTCCAGCTCAAACCTTTGATTGCTATAAAGTTGAGTTTTGGGAAGGTGTCTTGTATAAGGATATTTTTTTGAAAGACGCGCTGCGTCTCTAACCTTAAGCTTAAGTGTAGCCATACATAATCTCCAGCACAGTGATCCTATGCTAAATATGCATCTACTAAGGCAGGGTTAGACGTAAAGTCTGTGATTTATAGAGTCTTACTAGCCAGAGTTGCCAGTTTAGATCTTTCTCCCTTAGAGAGATGAACATGACACGTAAGATCGCTTTCACGCAATTTATCAATTATAATCGACAAACCGTTAGATCTACTATTAATATAGGGAGTATCAACCTGGTCTGTATCACCCATTAGTACGATCTTTGAGTTTTCTCCGATTCTTGTCACAATTGTTTTAAGTTCATGAATAGTGGCATTTTGTGCCTCATCAACAATTATAAAGGCATCGTTAAATGTTCGTCCTCTAATAAAACTTAATGGTGCAATTTCAATTTGTCCTCTATCAATCATGCTGTTAAAATATGATAAGTCCTTAAACGCATGTCTAAAGTTGTCAACTAAGGGTGCCATCCATGGAGCCATTTTTTCTTGAAGGTCGCCAGGCAGGAATCCGATATCTCTACCAACTGGCTGGATAGATCTTGTAACGACAATTCTATCACAAAGACCTTCATTCAAAGCATTAAGCGCACTAAGAAGAGTCAAGAATGTTTTTCCAGATCCAGCAATCCCTGTAAGACAAACCAACGGCACATTCGGATCAGTTAACGCTGATAGAGCAAAGTGCTGCTCTTTATTTCTCGGATTAACAGAGGCAGCAGAAAACTTTCCTCTTGGGATAGATTTTGTCAAGCCAAAGTTTTTATAAGACGCCAGTACTGATCCGCCTCCATTGCCGGTCACCACAACAGATGAGTTTTCATAAAGGCCGTATCTTGACTTTTCCTCATCAGTAATTTCAACAAATCCAGAATCATGAAGCTCAGTAACTCTATTATCTTCAATCATAATAGTTGTCACTGTTCCTTCGTCATCAGCTAGCTCAGCCTTGAGGTGATCTTTATAGTAATCTTCTGCAGAGATTCCCAGAGCATCACACTTGACACGGAGGTTAATATCCTTGGTGATGACCTTAACAAGCTTCGAAGTGTCCTCAGATTTAACGCAAAGGGCCACAGAGATAATTCTATTATCACCCTGGCCAACGTCAAGTCCTAAAGCCTTCGCAGGTTGTAAATTTTCCTGCGTTAGAATTTGTATTGTCTGATCAATATCTTCTATTAAGACACCTTCGTCCAGTCGACCTAACGACCTTAAATCATCTAAGTACCTATTAACATATCTAGCTGATTCTCCCAATAGACCGGGTGCCTCTTTCTTTCTGTCTAATTCGTCCAGTACTGTAAACGGTAAGATCAAGTCATTGCCGGGAAATGAATGAATTGATTCTTTATCGTATAAAAGAACTGACGTATCTAATATTAGTGATTTTCGCAACTGGTACCTCTAATTTAATCTTTTCTAGTTATCGTGTACATGTTAATTCCTCGGCGTACGGTTTCATTAAGTAAGTAGGCGGGTGCATGAGTGATAATTTACTAGATGAAAAACATATGAGCGATAAAGTTTTAGAAGACACAACATGTTTTAAGGAACACAAAGATGCTAATCGAGACTGTCAAAATACAGGTTGTCGATACTGGATCAATTGTGATTCTTCTAACAATTGTACAATGATAGCAGCAGACAAAGGTCCTATGACTCTACAAGAAATCGGCGACATATTCGGCGTAACACGCATGAGAATATGTCAAATTGAGAAGTCAGTTCTTAAAAAGCTGTGTTCTAGAACAATAGACTTGTCTGATCTATAAACCACCCATAAGGGTGATTGCAATAAGACCGGGTAGTCTGTCTTTAACATAGACACCAGAGAATAATGTATTGGCACGGCCGCCGACATACGAGAAAGCTGACTCTAGTCTTCGACTCACATCCGGATCGTTAGCCATATCATTATCAACAACCAGTAATAGTACACCAGTTTCAGAATTTCCTGATGGTGTTGGGCATGGAGATGACCTTAAACACCCTTGATATACTAAAGATCCTAAATCATTTCTTGTAACATCCCTTACGACTGTACTTCCTACAACCATTCGACCATCTGTGCTCAGACATTTTTCCAAATCTTTAGAGTCAAATGTTTGAATTGGAGAGTGTTGTGAAGCCAACTTAAATACCTGTGCTAGAAGTTTAGCAAAGTTTTTATTTGCTGATGGGAACATATTCATCATTCCCACCTTGCCTCTTAGCAGCTGCAATTGTTTCTCGTTGTCAATAATAATATGTGGGTGACCTGAAACATCATTTGAGAGAGAATCAAAATTCTTTTTAATAGTCGGGTTGAGCATCTCTTGAGCTGTTGGCTTTGTAACAATATATACAACCTTACCACTGGCCTCAATTGAAGTCAAATATCTGGAAAGTGATCCATGCAAACTATGACATGCACTTCCTGTGCCTCCGCCACCGCCAGCCAGGACAAAAAGCCAGTCAACTTTTCCAAGCCTTGTTCTAACAGCATCTTCAACCATGGTGCTTTGTTCACCAAGAATTTTCTTACCTAAGTCGATATCTTTGCCGACCCCGTCCGCGCCGGGAACAATCATAACGTGCCCCTCTTCTACGCCGCCAGGCTGGTCTTTATCTGTTGTGTTGACTAGCAGCGTTTTTGAAAAGCCAAGATCTAAAAATGCTTTAGCTAATTTTCCTCCACCGCCTCCAACGCCAATGAATCCAGCCGAAATAGCACTAGCTGCTTTATTTTCCGGAAGCAATCGCTCATCAGCAGCTGCAGGTGCATCATCATATGCCTCAACAAAGTCAAAGTCATCTGCATCATCATTGATGTAAGTGTCGTCGTCGTTTCCGCCATTATCTATAGACATTATTTTATCTCCTACAAGTTTATTAGTCTTAGGGTGTCCATCTTGAGCTAACAAGTCTTCGGTCTTCTTTTCTTTCTTTCCGCCTGGTGGAATTTTGCCCACCAAGCTGTAAGTACTTGATCCCATTCATCGGACTCCCTACTATGAGATGGTTAACCATGTTAAGCTAATTATGCGCTAGCATGGGTTTAGTTAATGGTGGAGGCGGTGGGATTCGAACCCACGTCCAAAATGGTCAGCATATCAGGTCATTCACAAGCTTATCTGATTTTATTCCCAAGTCAGCAAGGTATCCACAAATTTTCCCGTTTCTTATGTGGCCTTAGAAATCCACCTGTTATAGTTTGACATAGTCAAAAAACAGGGTTACCATTTTGATCTTGTTTATTTCGGTGGGATCAACCACTTATCCTAAATTGGTTAGATGGCTTTAGGAGACCACCCGATTAAGCCGCTTGGGCGTATTCGTAATTGTTATTATTAGCAATTAAAGTTTGTAACACTGTCAAGCCATGCGTTACCGTTGGCTACTTGCACCCTCAAGACATTACACCCTGTCGATACCGTTTCGCCCCCGTTAATTAACTGTCATCCTTTCTCTCTTTTTCTTCCTGAATTGTTGACTTAACAAGTGATGCTGCAGCGTTCTTAAGCGCGCGCAACCCCTTACGAGCTCTTACACCTGCTGAGGCATTTCCACTAGCATTCTTATGCACATCTAAATCCAAGCTTTCAACTAAGACTTTGATTTCATTCCACTGGTCCAATACAGACATGTTTTTCTCCTTAAATGTCAGTAATTAATCCGCCACTTTTTTGTTTTTCAATTTTGTGGTCGGTATTGATACACTCAACTATCGATATCATCATATCACGAGATTCTAACTCCATTGCTAGAACCTCTATAATCTTGAGAATTTGGCTTTGAGTAACACCATACTTCAAGATCTCCTGAACAATTTCTCTAGAAACCACGTTTTCCAACGTTGCTGTTTGATGTTCTGGAGTCAAATTTTCTTTTTTCTTACTACTCATTATACGGTCTCACTTATAATATAGTTCTCAATTAAAATTGAATCTTCACTATTTAATCGCAAAACTTTTCCTTGCACTTCATTATTAAGTGTATCTCGTGTCATTACAACAGTTTGTCCCCACATCTTATTTAGATAGATGAACAAAACATTCTCCCATATGGGTAGATCACAATCATAAGAGTCTAATATCTCACGTATATCTGTCGGAAGACCCCGCCTAATTTCAGATATTGTTGTAACTGTATTAAGCTCATCTCTTCCTGTAATCATTTCTGACTTACAAATATCATACACCTTATGAACAGCACCACAATTATTACATTGAACATACTTGGGTATTACGGTATCACTATCATCAATCACTGAGAACACAATAAATTTGTGAAACACAGGATCCTTTCTACCTCGATACTGAGGCAACATACAGTGACACTGTATTAAGTGCTGCTGTCCATGCATAATTTACCCGGCTTTAATAATTTTTTGCAATGTCGGTGCTGCAGACTCAAAAGTAGCATCCAGCGCGGCATTTACATGCTGCATAATCAAGGCCAGCTGATCATCACTAACTTCAAGACCATTTTCGTTTCTAGCGTTAAGAAGTCCTGTGGCTACTTTTGTTTTTGCAACTTCCATAATGTCTAGGGTCGCTCGACCCACTTTTGTTTCAAGTGACATGTTTATCTCCTTTGATAACTGTAGGTATTTATACAGCGAGGCATTCGACTAAGTAAAACTACTTATTTAGCATGCCAGTCTGCAACGCTGGTTGCAGCCCAAGCCTCAGGCTTTGCAACAAAATCAACACCGATAGCCTTGGCCCAATTTCTAATAGTAGGTGTAAACTTTGTTGTCGGATATCTCTCGTCTGTATTTGTGTCTGAGTGGATCACGATTTTTCTGTTAGGAAACTGTACATATATTTCTTGGGCCAATGTGATTGACCTTGAAGCTTCTTCCATAATTCTGTCTGACAGGGTTCTAAATGCTCTTTTATGTGTTTCGCGAGAAAAATAATAAAATGCCCCATTGCCAACTTCATAAAGACAAATTACTGTTGCAAAAATATGTTTTCCATTAGAACCCTTCTTTATATGAGAATCAGTTCCTATGTGAATAGAGTGAAAGTTGTTCTTCTTGATAATTTTTATGATGTCATCAAATGTTAGTACAGTGTCTGCAGATGGTGATTTCCATCTGTTACTCCAGCTAGACTTTACATCATCTTTCATCAATCGTCAACCATGCACCTATTTTTTGCATCATCTTGGCATTAGCCATTCCTACCTTAAAAGCGCATAGGATCGCCGGCGGAGACACATTAGTGATATTGTGCTCTAATAATATACCAAGAACGCTCTTAGCAATAATGTTTAACCCTACCGGGTTTACTTTTTCTAAGTTAATCAGGCCGTACTTGCTACCCTGACTATAAGACCTAAGAAGAGTTTGCACTCTATCTTTTCGAATACCCCTCGATGATCCGTGCTCTCTACCCAATACAATCTGAACACCAGTGGAAGAAAGTGATAAAATTCTTTCCTGCAAAATTTCTGTCTGCTCTTCTACTAGCTTTCGATTTGCCTGTGTTTGTTCTTCTGTTTCTCTTAATACATCTGTATTGCTTAGTCTATTAAGCTTTTTTTGCACCTGTTGTTGATGCCGATTAACGCTACGTTGAGCTTGTTTATTTTCAATAATGATTCTATTGCTATTAAGCTTTATACGATCGATAGTAGAAAGGTCGTCCCACTCGATTGTGCTTATAAGCTCGCCCTTAAGAGAGGAAACAACATCAGTACAGCAACAGACTGCAATGTCAACCAATTGATTTACACCTTTAAGATCGTATGGAACAACAACAGGAATGACATTTAGCATTCCTTTGCCATGATTAACAGCAAGTGTGTTTGTTACATCGTCGTTAAAACCTCTCGCAAAAATAACAACCGATTGCCCGGTACGAAAAGACTGGTCAGTAATGTTATGAATTTCAGATACAGACTCAACTATTCCGTCAACACAGATAATTTTTGAACTGTACAAAGAGATGACGCTACTTCCTGATGCTGACCAAAATAATTCATTAGGGCTTACTTTTATATGATACCCCGAATGTGAAATGATAGAAGTATTTATTCCTACTTTGTCTACTAAGTTTGCATTCGCAGCGCCACCTGTAATTCTTAAAGTTTCTTTGACAAGCTCAAGTTCGTACGATGAACTAGATATTCCCGAAAGACTTTTGATGATATCTGTGCTGCTGACCCTGCGCGACTGTGACGACACTTCCCGATTTAGTTTGGCAAAGTTATAGTCAACCCTATTATTGAGAAGCCTATTCTTTTGCAAAACCTTGTTTGCCTCCAACAACACTAGCAACGACATAAACCCAGACCCTGCCCAGAGGTTCTCTGAGGTCACGATTGTATTGATCAATAGGTTTTTAAGGGTCTGATTTCCCGGATCATCAGAGACAATCTCTGAAACAACTCTCAGTATATCGCTGGGATTTGCCTGAATGGGGTTGTTGCCATACAAAAAAGAAAGCTGACAGTTTAACAAACCATCAACTTTCTCTTGAACTTCGCTAAGAAGTATCTGTAATTTTGAGTCTATCTCACTTCGAAGCAATACTGTAGTCGTCGACATAACATCGACCTAATTCAAGTCTGAATTACTGTTTCGACCTGCACTGGCTAGCGAGTTGACAAATCTTCCGATTGCCTCACCCGCGTCATTAATTGACTGTGCTGTGTCTTCAATTTTCTGTGCCTGTTCTTGCTTAGCTTGCTGTTGAAGCCCGAGCCGCATTACAGCACCAAGTATTCCCAAACTAAAGAATACCCATCCGGCTGTAAATTGGCCACCAATCAATAGAGCGGCAGAGCTCACTGTTAACACTTCTGGCATTTGAATCTTCATGAAACCTCCTATTAGCTATCACGCCATAGATTATTACTAGCATATGTGAGAATTTCTTCTGCACTGTCTGCATTATAACCGTACTCATCAATCATAACCTGTACCATGTCACTGTATTTCTTTTGTTGCTCATCGTCTCTTGTTTTAGACTTTGTTACGATGCGCGCCATGTCTTTAACAGACGAGATAAGGTAAGATTCAATAGCTTCTTTAAGTGGTTCGTAGCTTGTATAGTCAACTGTGTCGTTTCGACGCATTCTAGCAAACATATAAGCTGTTACATCACTTCTGAATCCATCACGTGCTGAGCCGGTAATTCCAATCTGCTCTTCGATAGACTTCATAAAGTTTTCATCGGGCTCCATCTCTTGCTTTGTAATTCGATCCTTAAGCTTCTGTCTAGTAGTATAGGCTTCTGCATTGTCTAAGTACGCATCAAATAATGACTGAGCTTGCTCTTCGTAAGCAGTAATAAATGCCTTAGCAATTTCTGTCTCTAGAATCTTAAGATACTCTTCTCTAACTACCTGCTGAATAAGCCCTAAACATGTCTCCTTGAAATCCTCATCAATGAGCTGCTCTTTTACTTGCCGCTTAAGAGAATTAATAATAGAAACAGGTGTGATAATATCTTTCTCTGCATCTGACAGGGCGTTATCAATTGCCTTCATAATAAAGCGTGTAGAGATACCTGTCATTCCCTCATTTGGCGCTTCTTCTCTTAGGTCTCTGATGTCAACCTTCTTGACACGACCCTTTTCAATTACATCGTCACCGTTATAAATTTTCATCTTGGTTAAGATGTCACACTTTTGTGATACCTTTAGACGTGACATAACAGAAAACATTGATGCTACACGCAATGTATGAGGTGCAATGTGTGCTACAAAGTCTGATCTTCCTAAAATCTTTTCATAGATTCTCATTTCTTGATCAAGCTCTAAAACATACGGAACGTTAATCTTAACCACGCGGTCTAATATTGCCTCATTGGTATGTTCACTTTGGAATCTATTCCATTCTGACTCATTACAATGTGCAAGAATTACGCCATCAAAGTGAAGCATGTCATGCTTTCCTGGACAAGGTACACGCTTTTCTTGGGTAGCTGTAATAATAGTATGAAGAAATTCAATTTCATTCTTAAACACCTCAACCAGCTCAACAATTCCTCGATTACCAATATTAAATGCGCCTGTCAAAGAAAGAACTCTTGGATCATCTTCGGAGTATCGATCCAGCTTTGAAATATCTTCTGATCCTATAAGCACACCTACGTCTTGGCTGTTGGCATCCATAGGAGGAACCGACGCAATACCTCTTCGGCCTCTTTGGGAGAATGTAGACTCAACAACTGTATAGTCTTCATATTTTCCACCAAGCTCTTCAATTAGCTTATGTCGAACAATAGGGCTAATGTCACCTTCGATTCTAGAACCTAATGCTTCTTCAAACTGTGCTCGAAGAGATCGGGGGACTAGCTGTAAAGGCTCTCCTCTTTGAGGGTCACCTTCAAGGTGATAATAAGAAAGTTGCTCAATTGATCGTTTGATGTGCTCTGTAAGCGCAGATTTTCCTGCTCCTACTGGGCCCATAAGTAAAAGAACCTGTCTAGACTCTTCACCTCTTTTAGCAGCTGACTTAAGGAATCGCATAATCTTAGCGATAACACGCTCATGACCAAAAAACTCTGATTGAAAATAGTCATAAGTTTTAATGTTGTCCCCATCAAAAACCTTATTCTTTCGCTCGTCTGAGTCTGGCATTGGTGTCATGCCCTTATCTAAGATCGCTGTATAAAGCCTCTTATGTGAAAGCTGTGTAATGTCCGGATCGTTTTTAACCAGATCCATATAGTCTAAAAGCGAGCCCTTAAACTTTTGCTTCTTCTTTTTGCTTCTTTGTTCCTGAATTAGGTCTAGAAACTTATTATTATTCTTCTTAGTAGCCATGTGTATGGTTCTCCGATTTTATATTTCCCAAAGGTCACCTTCGACTTCTGTATAAAGCTTAACGACGTCACCCCAAAGATGACTAATATGTAGAACGACTTCGTCAGCGTGAGTTAAATCTATGTCTCTTCCGTCATGATCATGTCTTAGCACTAGTACATTCCCCTCTTCTACATCGTCTACGTAAATAACGGGTATACCGTTTGTGCCAACTTGTCCGATAAGGTTATCTCTAACCGTCTTCCAACCAGCATCATCAGATATATCTGAAATTTCGTATTGATCTTTCTTCCTGGAGTAACTGAACAATCCTAAATCGTAACAGTCCTCTTGTGTAAGGTATTGTCGTAAAAATGAGACATCATGTGCTGTTTCTCTTGCTAAGAAACATTCTTCTAGCCCGTATCTTTCCTCAATTCTAAGGAACATTTCAAACCCTAGATGGTAAGGATTAAGGCCGCCAATATGAGGACGCACAACCTGGTTATGGCTTTTTAGAAAAGGAATATGGAATTCTTGAGGTAGCTCTAGCTTGTGCATTAGTCTATAATGCCAGAACGATGCCCACCCTTCGTTCATAATCTTTGTCTGTATTTGTGGAATAAAGTATTTTGCTTGATCTCTACAAATTTCAATAATATCTTGAGCCCAGGGCTCTAAATTGGCGTGATTAGTAATAAACTCTAATACATCATAGTTCGGCTCTAACGGAACCTTATTAATATCAAAGTCATCATACATTCCCTCGTCATCATTATTGATCAAATTAACATACTTCTGTCTAATTTGCTTTTCTGTCTTTTTCATGAAAGGATAACGATCAGTTTGAAACTGAACTGCATGACATGCATCAATAATCCTCTCCACTTTTTCAATACCAATATTAGGATTTTCAACGTACTTTTGGATTCGCTTCTTTCCATTTCTGAATCGTTGAATCACAGTCTCAGCACGAGTATCCTTAAACATTCTATTATTCTTAAAGAAGTCTGAGTGCCCGACGCAGTGGCACATAATAAGAAGTTGCAGATAAGCCGGATTCTCTCGCATGAGGTAAGCAATAGATGGATCACTATTGATGATTAACTCGTATGGGAGTCCTTCTTGACCCATGTTGTACTTCTGGTGTGTTACTTCAAATTGCTTACCATGTGACCAATGACCATAATGAGAAGGCATACCATGATAAGACATGTGACCTATCATGCTGTAGTAATCACATATTTCATAATTGATAGGAAACCAGTCCAAACCTTCTGACTGCGCCAAATCAATAATCTTATCGTCCCACTCTGTAAGAAACTTTGCATTCCAGTCGTGATTAAACATCAGTCAGATCCTCCGGAGCCCATAGGCATCGCCACTCTTTTCCCAAGCAGCTTTCTAAATGCAGGCCAAATATCTTCTTTTTGATGTATCTTTACAATTTTAAGATGCTTATCTCTTATAGACTCGTATGTTGTAGACATTCTAGATCCTTCCGATATCCACTTAAGGCGATCAACATCAGGCTCAATTTCACAATAGCCAAATAGTTGACATTTACTCTTAAGGATCTCTGCTGTTTTAATAGTAGCCGGCAAATCCGAAGGCCAGTTATCCCCATCTGAGCATTGAAACAAATAGATGTTCCAGCTGCTTGGATGAAAACGCTTGTCTATAATCTCATTAACTTTGTCTAAGCCAGATGAAACTATAGTTCCTCCGCTGTTTCCTCTTTTGAAAAACTTATCTTCATCTACTTCATAAGCCTGTGTGTCATGCGCAACAAAAACAACTTCACAGTTTTCATATCGATTGTTAATAAAATGATAAAGTAAAAAGTAAAAGCTTCTTGCCAAGAATTTCTTCTGCGATGTCATGGAGCCAGAAATGTCCATTAGAAAGAATATAACAGCGTTTGATGACTCTTTAAGGGTCTTCTTAATGTGTCGGTATTTCAGATCATTTTGATTGAACAAGAACCGTTCTTCATCAAATTCATCGCCTTCTTCAGCTTGTCGCTTTTCAGCAGCCTTTTTACGCCGTATACGATTGATTGCTGTTTTCTTCTTATCTAACCTCGGCCGAATACCGTCATTTCTATATCCATGGCGCTTCCACTTCTCTCCAGTAATGTTCTTGATTGATTTTCGTTCAAGATCAGGAAGCTCTAGATCATTAAAGAGGTAGTGAGTTAATTCTTCTAGCGTGATTTCAACTTCATAGTATTCTTCGCCGGCTTTGTCACCAGCCTGATCCCCTTGGCCTTGCTGGCGCTGTTGGGCATCGCCTATCTTTTGACCACGCTTTATGTCTTTTCCAGGGGCAGACCCAACTTTTTTATTTTGATTGTTGTCGCCATAGACAAATCGGTATTCTTTAATACCTCTAACAGGAATCTTAATTTTCTTCTTACCGTCTTGTCCGATAATTGATTCTTCTGCAACAATATTGTGTACACCATCTTTGATAGCGTCTTCTATTTTCTTGTTGTGACGCCTTCGGTCAGAGGCTGACCTGTCTGCGTTTGTGTTGTGTTCTCTAAATATTGACATAATACTACTCTAAGTATGGTCTGCGTTTTGCAGCAGTAAATATCTTATGCATTATTAACGACATCTTTTGCCCAAGAAATTGCGGGTTTAAGATAACCATAGACACGCTCCTCCATAAAATCCCAGTCTACCCAAGATGCAGCATGATGCTCAAATATCCCGGTGTGAGGATTCTTCTTAATAGCAGGATCCTGTGTAGTTTCAGCAATGTAAACTGTAATTGTAGCCTTCCCGGATATTACTATTGGTTCTGTACCCCAATTAAAGTTTAATTCTGTAATGCTGGATTCTTCTTCTGTTTCTCTAAGTGCTGCTGTTAATGCTTCTTCTTCATCTTCAATGCCGCCTTTAGGGATATCATACTTTCCGTATAAGCGCAACCCTAGCACTTTGTATTCCTCGTCAATTTTCTTGACAACAACGATCCCTGCGCCGTCAGGTAACTTTTTTTTTGCGACTTTAACTGTCATTCTTGTCTTCCCTTAAAATATTTCTAATAAATTTTTTCAAATATGAATTAGATTCCGCAACTAAAGTCGACTGGAATTTCACACCTGAGTCGTCAACAACACGCTTAATAGCCCTAATATTATTAGCGTTGTCTTCGTAAACATGCACAAGATCGTAGTCACCTGTCTTAAGACGACTCATTACGTACTGTGCTTTTGCTTTGGGTGCCGAATCACCAATCGCCTGAATATCAATGCCTGACAATCCCTGATCTTTAAGGTATTGACGAACAGGTTTGTCAGCAGCTCTTGCTGTAAGAACTACAATATTTTCGACACCATGCTGCTGAATAGCATTGTTTAGAGCACCAAAGGTTGCATCAATTGGTTCTGCTCCTGGTGGGTAAGCATCAAATTCTGCATAGTCAAATTCATCGTCAGGAAGCGGCGTATACTCAGCGTACTCACCCGAGCTAAGCATTTTTTCTGTTCCGTCTCCATGTATTACTCTTACACGGGCGGTCGACCTGATAAGGGTGTCATCAAAGTCAAATATCGATAGTACGTTTCCCAAAATTTTCCATCCTGTCAACGAGGGAGGAGCTACTCTGTACCTTGCCCCCTCCTACGTTAAATAGGACCTGACATCCGATATCGGCACATACTTTGGATTCTGGAACATTATTGAAAGAATCTCTGTCTCCGCCTTTGCAGAAAAAGTCAGGCTTTATAATTTCTAGTGCGCCGCAAACTGTTTGACTTGAGTCATTCCATAAGACAGCGTAGTCAATGCTACGAAATCCAGAAATGATCTCTAGACGTTCTTTCTCGCTCATGAAGGCAAACCCCTTCTTCCTCTCTAAGAACCCATCTCCGTTAACTATGGCCACTGTAATGGGATTTCTGTATTGCTCGTAGGCAATATCTCTCATCTCATTGAAGCATCGTAAGTGACCTACATGGACAGGATCAAATCCACCTGATGTTGCAAATATTTTTTGTGTTGGGTGCCACTTATCTAAGAACTCTCTAAAGTCTTTGATATCGATAAAGGTTCCGTTTATTTTTTGAGACATGCCTTAAAGCCCTCGGGAAAGTATTGTTTGTTTCTAGAATAAAAGTATCCAAAGTCTGAGTCTAAAATATAAGTTACTGCATGATCTTCATCACTTCTAATGCTTCGCCCGACTGACTGCACAATTGTCTTAGCAGTCTGTAGTGGGTACCACCATTTCCACTTGTTCATCCTCTTTTTAACAAGCTTGTCTCCCAAATAGGGATAAGGTACCTTACAAACCACTTGAAACCTACTGGCTTCATCAACAAGATCAACCCCTTCTGTCATTGAAGGTGAAAGGAGAACAGTTGGCTTTTTTGAACTTAGGTGTTTATGTAAGACTTCTTCTCTATTCGACGCGTCGTGAACAAGGATTCTTCGTGACTTAATGTTTCTCTTAAGGTAGTTTGCAATCTTATAAGAGTGTGCATGAATAATTCCTTTCTCATTGCTATGTTGTTCTAAGATGCTTTCAATGGCTTCAACTAGCTTAGGAAGTGTTTTATCAATTTCTTTATACGACATTTTACCGATAGAAAAGGAAAAGATCGGCCGATTTTCTACAGGGAACGGCGATGCCAGAGAGATAAAAGAGGCTTCAGCAGGATTAATTCCAAGAGTTTTGCAAAATCCATCCTTGTCCAAGATAGTCGCAGACATCATTACAACTTTCCTGCCGAGTCTAAATAAGATATCTTGTGAGTAGGGAGAGACATCAATGGGCTTAAACTGCAACCGTTTACCTTTCCTGCCGTCTGCTGGGATAACTTCAAAGACCCAGTTTTCATTATCATAAAGCTCTAAAAATCTTTTAATCTTAGAATAGTGGCCATTTAGAAGTTCAAGCTGGCGTGCTAGTGTTACAAAGTCTTTAAGTTTGCTTTTAAGACCTGAATACTTTTCCATCATAGTGTTGACATGTTTTTTGTAAGATGACAACTTAGGAAAATATACGTCTTGAATCCATTTATATGCCTGAAATTGCGTTTTCAGGTAAGGCATTTTCAACTTAAGCATTGATTTCGCAAATCTATCTGTAACTGTAATTTCTACAAATTTGCTAAGCTCAGACTCAGCATTATGTGCCTCATCAATTACTAAAACATTTCGAGGCTTAATGCCCTTCGAATAAGTTGCCTCTGTGAGAAGATACGGAAAGTTAGTAACACTGTTCTTAGATGAAAGAAAGCTTTCTTTCGACTTTCTATACACACAATTAAAAGAACATGCCTTAAAGAATCTGCTGGACTTATCTTCAACTCTTAATTCTTTTTGACTGTCAGCACATGTATTCCCTTTCTTATAGGTGCACATATAATTTGATGAGCTCTTAATAGACTTCATGCCTCTAGTTGCAAAGTCTTTAATGTACTGATCTTGCAGAATTTTTTGTGTTGTCACAAAAAGAGAGCCGTCAACGTAGCTTTCATGAGCTGTCATATTTTTGTTAATATAATTAGCTACAGTGTATCCGATGGCGCTTTTGCCCACCCCGGTGCCGGCCTCAATGATAACAAACTTCTTATCATTCTTGGATAAAGCATCCACACTAAAGTCGATAGCTTCTTTCTGTTGATCTCGAATTTCCGGGTACGGAAAAATGTTTTTATAGTTCATGGGGTCTCCTAAGTTGTTAGACAATCTTATCTACTAGTCCGTACTCAAGACATTTGTCTGCATCTAGCCAAAGGTCTCGAATAAGAATTTCGTCAATTAGTTCGGAAGTCATCTCTGACCTGTCAATATAAAGTTGTCTAATTTTATCCATAAGCTTTTGCTGATTCTCAAATTCATCTTTGAATTGCTCATGAGTTCCGTGAACCATAAGTGATGATATCTGGTGAATTAACATAAAAGAGTTCTTAAACATGAATCTTTTATCTCCTGCCAAACTCATTAGTGTTGCAGCGCTAGCAGCTGAGCCTTCGACAAATGTATGAATAGGTGACTTAAGACTTTGAATTACGTCCACGGCAGCCAGGCCTGCGAAAAGATCGCCCCCTCCGGAGTGAATATGAAGCTCAATAGGTACTTTTGATATCTTAAGACGTAGTGCCAATACTTGCATTTCGATGTCAAGTGCTCTAAGAATTTTAATAAGTTCTAGAACAGTACTGTCTGTTACAGGAGCATAGAAGTATACTCTATTCTCGTCTACTTCTACACCTTTAGTCGGCATATCTGGCATGCCCATGGGCGAAGCAGTGCCGCCACCAGACATTTCCATCAATGCAGCAATTGCCTCAGCGGTATCCTCTGTAGACATTTCGTCTGAAGACATTCTCTGTCTATTTCTTTTGACAAACTTCATTTTTACCTCGTTTAGTTTGGAGTAAATGGAGCGGGTGATGAGACTCGAACTCACAACATTCAGCTTGGAAGGCTGACGCTCTACCAATTGAGCTACACCCGCATATTAAATTAAACATTCCATGTGCCAGTTTGGTTTCCTTCGGTTGTCCATTTTGGCCTTGATGTTCTAGAGTACAGATCCAGATATGGACCCCTGCTTCTATTTTCTACCCACTGATAGAACTCCTCTGGCTTTCTAGAGTGTTGTCTTCGTGGTGCGTTGATAAAGTCTTTGGATCCACACAAGCCCTTTCCATTGGGAACAGACTCTACCAAGTCAGTACCGGAATATCTTGTATTTTTTCCCATACCTTTTCGATATCGTACAGCAAAGATACACATCTCTGTATACCTCATCCCATACGGTGTTGGGCTTCCTACGTTAGATTTAATCCACGGAATTAGAGTGATCGGCTTAAATCCAAGCTCTTCACACACATAAAGTGCCGGAAGAATTCCTTGATCTTTGCCGGCTGAAAAAGTATTGACTGTCCACAAATACATGTGAGCTTCTTCTGCAACTACATGATAATTCATCCACTGGCGCAAAGTCTTTACAACTTCTTCCTTTGTTTGAACATCATAGTGCGTCGAAGGCTGGAGGCTTGCATGCCCTACCCCTCCATTTGATTTCTTCCATGGGGGATCAATAACAACAGTCCTGTGCACATTTAACTCCTTTTCATAACAATAATAACCTGTGAGATGAAAAAGTATTAGAAATAGTGGATTATGTGTAAGGTACTGCGTACCCCTCGCTGAGCAGCCAAGAGTTAATATTTTCTTCGTCTATTATAATCTCTACTAACCATCTTCCATATTTGCCACGACGATCAGACTTGACAATAACTTCTTTACCAAGTATCCTATTTCTTAGAGCGTCCCTAGCTATAATGCCCTCAGGCCTTGTTTTGCCTCTAACTTCTGGAGTATTAATATTGAGCAACCGAAGCTTTTGACCATGCAACCACACTTCAAATCCTAAATCTATATCTGCTGTTACAGTATCTCCGTCGTAGACAGCAGTTATTGTGGCTTTATATTCGTACATTTAGATCTCACGGTCGTCTTCGTCCCATTCGAATCTAAGTATTATCTTCTTACCCTTGCGCACTAATGTTGTTTCTGAGTTATTGATTAGACACCCGATATCAATCGTGTCTGTTCTGGATCTAACATTAGAGAGCCAATGCACTAGTGAATCTACAACCTCATCGTCGTCAAAAAAAACTTCGTACCTCTTTGAGGATTTAATCTTCATAAAAATAAGTGACGATTCGTCACAACCTTGCTAGCTTTTAGATCATGACCATCATCGTCGAGGATCCCAGTCCAGCCCATCCAACCCGGCATTTAATATCATTGATGAGCGGTCTGCTTCAAGCCATGTACCATCGTCACAAAAATCAATGTCAGCTCGCCCTCGCAAGTAGTGAATTTTCAACTCTTCGCCCTTCTCAATATCTCTCTTTGCGTAGTATTCAACACAGGGAATCTTGGTCTGCATTCTGTAGCCGCAATTTGCCACGTCTCCGTTACCATGATTGTAGATAGATCCGTTCCCCCATGCAACACAAACCGTCCCGGCTGTCCAAGAGAAAACATAAGAGTTTAGAATATGACTCCTGCCTGCAAATTCATCTGTCATACGCAAGACCTTGAAAACATCTGCTGAAAAAATTAGAACTGCAGCCCTTTCAAATATTTCATGCTTAGAGATGTTTTCCTTAGCAAAAACTCCTAATCCCATGCCTGGTGATTCTTTTATTTCTGTCTTTTTGCTGAACCAGTTAGGAAGATCTTCGGGTATCTTGAACATTTTCTCACCTTAATATGTGGAGCCATTGAGAGGACTCGAACCTCCGACCGGTGCTTTACAAGAGCACTGCTCTACCAACTGAGCTACAATGGCATAACTCCATAAGAAATTGTACATCATCTTACTGCCATGTACATTCCTAAAAATAATAAACCGAGAAATCCAAACATCATAATGTACGCCATGAATATCCATCCGGCTCGAGCAAACAAGTAAGACCAAGTTACTCTAAATATTTCTCTATCATTGGGAAGCCACGATGATTTTGCTGCTGTCGTTGACCACCGAGATCATCTGCCGCGCAGTTGGTCTCCCTCAATGGGCTTGCGCGGCGCGTGCTTGTTTCATTTTTATGTAATCCAGGTGGGCCAAACTTTTCGTATTGGTACTTATCCCATTTTTCTGATTTATCAACTAGCTCTCTAGCCTTTATGTGCTCTTTGCTCATCGGCCCAAAGTAAGAAGATATTTGCTGCTTAAATTTTGTAGAATTCATAGCTGCATCTTCCCAATCGCAGAATGAACCTCAATGCTCATTCTTTTAATAGTGTCTTCTGATAAAGGCTTAAGCTGTCCTATTGTTGCCCATAAACTTAGTTCGAATGAAACATTGACGTGTTTGTGTGTTTTGTTAAATTCATTCACTCTGATGCCAGGAATTTTTTGATAATTGTTACTAGCCCAAGTTGTAACATGCGGCAGGTCAAATTTGCGCCCAGCCAGCTGACCCTTAATCAAGATAGTCAAGGGGTGTTGTTCACACTCTGGTAAGCTTATAAAATTCCAGATCATTTGAGACAGCCCGGACTTCTTAACACTAGACTCCACATAGTTCTCATTATTAAAATGAAGACATGAATACGATGCAAAAATTGTCACCCTACACAAGTCGTTAGGAGAAAAAACGTCTGATTGGACGACTTCATATTCAGTTTGCTTCATGGCTCTCCTTGATTTTATCTACAATCTTGTTAATAATTTCTATAGTGTTGTCTGGGCTTAAAGTCTTAAAGCTGGTTCCTTTGGGTGCTAGTTCGTCGTATAGAGTCCTGTCGTTTCCATGACCATCGCATTTGTCCCCTACAAACCATGTATTTGTATAAGACGTTAGATGGCGTAAAACGTATGTCTTATCCCACCCGGCAGGGTAGATATCTATAGATGTGTTACCACCCAACGTGCAGACAATATTATGAACATTTGTCTCAGCTAAAGAGTATTCAAGCTCTTCCTTAAGACTTTCTCTGCACCTATTTTTTTTATCGAACTGTACGAACTTTTCTCTGTCCAAAGCATCGGCGTCTCTTCCAATTGGACACCAGTTAACCATGCTTTTGCGATCAGAAATAAAGTTGCCTGTTAAAGGCATGTCAGTATGACTATCTGCGTAGGAGGTTTGAAGAGCAAATATTTCCCGTATTGTCTGCCTGTAATTGTTTGCACCCATGTGATTCTTCATATTGGTGTCTGATGTGATAGCCCATTCCTTCTCACTGTGTGAATATGAGTATGACTGCGTACCGTTGCATGGAAACAGAGTCATATTGTCTACATCAATAGAGCCGATATCAGACCACAGTATGCTACACTGCTGCTTAAGGTATTCCATTGGACTCCCTGTTACGATTCCAATGTGTGCATAATTTGATAGACGCAGCAGAGGCTCAACAATAGACCAGCTAGCTTTTTTTCGCGCTGCGGTCAGAGTCCCGTCCATATCAAAAAGTACAATATGAGAACTGTCTGTAGACACTTTCTTACTCCAGGATTTTAATTCAAACTACTGCGCGTTTATTCAAGCGTAACACAAATTTTCCCATATGACAGGTAATCTCATACTTAAGAATTAAGAACTCAACAGAGCAGTTATTTGAAAATGGACCCCTACCGACGAATTAAATCATTTACTATACTTGTGGCTTTTCTATGGTCAAGCCTTATTCTTACATCATGTGCCACACTATCAGGTTGTAGCTCGTGTAACTTAAGCTATACAACCCCATATAAGCCCCCTTCTTTTACATTAATAGAAGTAAGCCTAATTCTAGAACCTACAGAGTGCGTTATTATAGGTACAGGTGAAGAATGCAAAGCCTTTCTATCAATGTTGCCTCCTAAGACTATTAATACACGAGGGTCTGGTACTGTTGTAAGTGTAGTTAATAATCAAACATATGTTTTAACCGCTGATCATGTTTGTAGTCATCCGTCCAAGTCTTCTTTTGATATGCCGATTCCAACAGCACCCGGCCAAGCGCCAAGCCTGGCTAGAATCACTGTAAAGCAGACCACCATGGTTTCAGCAGTAGATTCAGAAGGTGTGTCACACGCATCATCTGTCCATGCTACAGACCAATTAAATGATGCATGCCTTATTAAGTCCGACGGAGGGTGGGGTATTGAAAGAGTGGTGCCTGTTGCAGATGAAATGCCCAAGGTCGGTGCTCGGGTCTATAATATAGCAGCACCATTTGGTATATTCTCACCAGGAGATCCCGGGGTTAAACTACACTTCGAAGGTCGTTATTCTGGTAGTGATGCAAGAGGTAATTACTTCTATACACTGCCTGCAAGACCTGGATCATCCGGATCTTCTGTGTTAAACGAGTCCGGAGAGATTATAGGAGTAGTCCACTCAGCAATGATAAACTTTGAACATGTTGCATTAGCTGCTTCACTGTCTTCTATTCAAGCCCTAATGGCAACCATTCCGGAAGAAGAAACCTCGATTAGCCCCCATCAAAATGCAATGCATCACTTTGTCTTTGGCTTTTGATTACTCTTTTTTATTTTTCTCATAACGGCTCCGACAATCTTTGATTGTTGTTGCTTCGTTGGATTTACTATAATCGATGACATTAGTGCGATTCTATAAGAGCCTGTAACGGTACACATAAAAGTAAAAGCTGGACCTGAGTCCGTTTTCTCATGAAACCATTTTATTTCGCCCTTGCTTAGTAATTCATCTGGGAATCGAAAACAAAAGACAACGTCACCTCGTTTGTAGCCGTTTAGTTCTTCCGGTCCGGGAGGCTCATACTTCAATTTGTTTTTGCGCGCCATACAAACAGAATTATATGACAATAGTACGAGTTGTATAGATCTATGCTTCGCTGTTACCCAAGACTTGTGCTAAGAAGTCCATATACTTTCGAGCGTACAGTATGGCTTCAGATTCATCAGGAAAAGTACGAATGTCTGGGGCAAGATCTTCATCTTGCTCAACAGTTATTTCGACCGCATAGGTTTGTCGACTACCATGTTGACCCACAGTGCCCTGATCTAGACCGGTCGTGTAGATATCTACGTCAACACCATCGATCACAGGGAGGTTGGTAGTCCCCATCCCACCGGCGAATATTTGTGAGTTTTTTCTGCCGGGGATTCCTCCCCATTCTTTAATTCGTTTTTGTTTTCGTTTGGTCATGCCTATAAGTATCCGGGTTCCAGGCTAATCTTAAGATTGCAGAGTTTGATGCTTCAAGCACTAAGCTGTTACCATCTTGTAGTGGAACCCAAATAAACTTTTGCATTTTATTTTTTGACGCCTCTTCAACAATCCATATAGGACTATAACTCTTAGAAGGCAGCTTTTCAGGCTCTATCTTAAGTTCTAGTTTTGGTTTTGAGGTGTCGACAATAGTGTTTGGGTGAGCACTTGTATCTTGTGCTATAGTCATACCTAACGCCATAACGATTGTTAGTACGTAATTTTTCATGAACAGATCTCTTCAACTGAAGTTAACATTACAAACATGCTAATGTTCCGTATTACATATGATCTAACTAGACTATCTAGCCTCTAATGTAGTTAACCCAGGCATACCTTTTTCTCTTTGCAAGGTATGTGGGCTTCTTTTCATTGCCGTAGGCTTCTCTTTCGAACGGATTTTCACGGTAAGCCTTTGCTCCGTCAAATCGATATCGAACAAAACCGATCAACCAAAATGCGACATAAAGAAACCACTGCAACACAAACCCTAGCTCGAGTTGCTGTTGATAGTGAATTGTTTCGTGACGAGATGTCGTCTTGTTGATCTCTCCTCGGCACCAAACGCCGGGTCCGAAACTAATGGCCCATATTTTAATAGGCGCTAGATAAGATAATATGACAGGAACCTTGCTGTTATTGACAAACCATGGTTCCCAAAGTTTAGGTGACTTCATTGTTATTGCTCCCAGAGATATAGTATACGCGTGCACACGGTAGGGTAAACATCAAGGGCGATCGTCTTTAACGCCGGTACCGTACCACCTTGCATTCCACCCTCTGATATCGTAATGTGTGAATGTTGTGTATAAACCAATACCACCTACATCCATCTTACCCTCTTTCATAAGTCTGACAATTGTTTCTTTTACTTCCTTGGGGCTCATACCTCTTACTTTAATATCAGCCGCCCGGGCCGACATGTGCTGACTCTTTCTAGCACCGCCGATACGACGATTGTATTTGGGTGAGCGATATCCGGAAATAATAACAACCGGCTTCCCAATCTCATCACGAAGCACTTGCAAATTCTTTGCTAAGCGTCGAACATTATCCATTAGATCATCTGGTACTTCTGTACCATCCTTACATCTGAATTCAGATAAAGAAAAATTTTCTTCTAGTTTCATAGCTTTCTCCTTAAGAGCTGATGTTAACTCAGCAGGAAGCAGCCCAAGAAACGAAAGAAGGGCAGCTTGTATAAACCCCACTGGTCAAATCCTTTCCCTTCGTTGTGAACCCTAAGTATACACAAACAAAAAAAAGGGGCGTCCGTTAGGACGCCCCCGAGCGGCTATAGCCAACCACATTGTTTAGTCAATGCTGATTGTAACCTTACGGCTGTCTTCGCTGCTCACTGGAATGTGAACTGCTAGAATGCCCGCATTGTAACGAGCGCCGATGGCACTAGAGTTAGAGCCCTTAGGAAGAGTCCACGAACGAGTGAACGAAGAGAATGAAAACTCCTTAGAAGTGTACATATCTTCAACGTCACCCTGGACATTATCAACAGTCGATGAGACTGTAATCGTATTGTTCTCCACGCTGATGTTAAAATCCTCGCGGCTCATCCCTGGAACGGCTAGCTCAATGGTATAGCCCTCATCATTCTTCGCGACATTGGCGCTTGGAATGCTGGTGAACGACGTAGAATCACTTCCACGGTGTCCACGGGGACCAAAGAAAGTCCCCAATAGTTGGTCAATATCGTTATCAAGTCCGCTGTAATACTTGCGGCCAATTGGAAAAATGCTATTCATTATGTGTTGTCTCCTGTTTTTTAACACGTTAATCTTAAGAATCAACCACTGATTCCTTTTTTGATTCATAGAAAATATAGACACTAATAGCTCAATGTACAACCTCCATTTTATAAAAAGTTAATATGACCGTGAAGGCATTGTAAGGCTTGACCCATATAAAACCTCGTTAGAAATAAACGAGTACAACCAGAGTTAAGCCAGGCCCCTCTAACATTAATCTAGATCCACATCAATGGCATCATCATTCACGCTACCAATATGAATATTTGTTCCGTTAGAAAATGCCTTGAGAATTTTAACAAGATCTAGAATCCGAGAGACTTCGTCGATACCAAGAGAGTCAAGTCCCATAAGGGCGCGCATCTCCATCTGGTCTAGATCAACTTCAAGCTCTCCTCCATTAAGCTCAAACTTAACTGACTTAATAAGAGTATTGGGGCGAATTGCTTGCGCATCAGGGCTAACTTGCGACATCGGCTTAAGACCCATTTCAGACTCGAGGCGCTCAACTGCGAATTTAGCCTCTTTCAGACCCCGGGGCTTTGGCTTTGAGTGGTTACGAACCTTTTTGATGGCAGATATCTTCTTGCCATTTGCGAGGTCATTCTTGACATCTTTAAGAATATCAAGCGGGAGATGAAGAGAACAACTATCGGTCATCACGGTCCTTACAAGGGAGAAAGTGGCATGCCATAATCAAGCTGAACATTAAAATAACGGATGCACCAAACATTATCAAGAAACTATTCATGATCTGGCCTCAATAGAGCATCTACATAGAGGCCGATCCCTACAAACAGCATAGGAATACTAAGAGCCATATTAAGGCTCACATCTCCTGTCTCTACGATTTGATAATAAAATACTGACATTATAACTCCTAACCCCAACAAGGATCTGATGCTGCGTTATCCGGCGCCTGAAAAAGAAAAACGCATGCGACTTCGGAAGGGCCTTCATCATAAACAACATGTGCACGAGGAAGACCACCAGCATAAGCGTCTACATGATAAAGAAGACCTACTTGCCCGGTACCATAACGAACAACTGTATCACCAACAGATGGCTCAACATAACGAGAACGATCGGAGAACTCTTCTAGAGAAAGAAAACGAATAGCTGACATAACACAAACCTCTTATAAGCAAAACACCAAAATGGTGAAGACGTAAAACATTGGAACAATTAAGATACCGGCGATGATATCGATAATCTGCTCCCTGCGACGGATGTCTGAATAACGGCGATTACGCATGAATAAGCTCCACAAAGTTAGTAACCTTAGCACCACCGATAAGTCGAGGCGTACCGTTAACAGGGGGGTGACAGTAGCGACCCACTCGAACAGATTGATCCTCACCGCCGAACACATCACGCTCAACAAGGATCTTATAACGAAGGCATCCATCAACTCGAACAAGCTCTTCGACGCGACCCTCTACATAACAGGCACGCTCACCTTCAAGATCCCGGCCGCCAGGCGAGGTAGAAAAATCAAAAGAACGAACTCGATCACCAACTGAAATAGACATTATGCCTTTCCTCCTTAAGTACATGGTTATTATACACCACCGCGGAGGCGATTTGCACAGAAACGCAGGTTTTTTTGCGTTAGTTGGTTAATAATCCGGCGTGCCGGCTTCGCGCGCGCAGGGCCCTAGAACTTATCCAGTATTTCGAGCTCAAGGTCCGAAATGCGAGTTTCAGTACCGTCTCCCCAGGCTACTTCGCATATAACGTCTTGGGCAGAGAGGTAGATGTGAAGCACACAACCGATCTTATCGGTTTCGAGACAGCGAACTAGAGAGCCAGGCTTGATACTATGAACAGTCTCAGACATAACCGATAGTTTCGTTTACATAAGAATCAGCAATCATCATGGACATCGACGGCTCATCGCAGCCCTTGGCTGCGGCTTCGCCCTCGACGGGGAACACATTTTTCCAAAAAGAAGGTTGAACACGCCAGACTTGCCCTCTCCACAAAACCTCCCGTACAAGCATCTTCTTTGAAGTGGTGGGCATACCATGGGTTTTGATGTGTTGTTGCTCTGTGTGATCTCCGAGATACACCAGAACCTCATTCTCAGCAGGGCTCCAATCATCCCACCATGCCATGAACTTGCTCACCTTAAGATATGTTCCTTTGGCCGGCCCATAAACGTAAAGTCCGGGGCGAGCCCGAAGCATCATACCCTCTTGAAGATCTTTTACTTTCATGACCCGGGAGCATCCTCCGCTTCCGCGTCGGCCTTGCCGCCGTCGATCACTCGGAGCCTGGCTTTCATGCGATTCTTTTCCATCTCCTTAAAGCCGTCTTCGATCATGCCCTCGATCTCTTTCTCATACATCATGTAGTCAACCATCCAGTCCTTGCGCCCAAGTGCGTACATGAGATAACCAAGGCAGGTGCTAATTTGAGTCCACTCCTCCATATCCATGTCTTCGACCACCTCATCCGGTGATCCGAGCATAAGTTTGACGTCACCACCAGGCATCATCAAGATACCGCCCACTGGGGCGCCATCGATGCCACCTAGATTAAGTGATTCGTTTAAGTCGTTTGAACCGCTAGTAATGATATTAGTAATGTCCATGATGCCACCTTCCCTTATGTTACATTATAAATCGTGAAGTGCCCAATGTTTTACTAAGTTTCGGACCAATCGGGCAAAGCCATACCCAACCTCTTAAGATGGTGTATCTGCACTTGAATAAGCCCAAGACCGGTGATTACGGAATACCGCCCGGACCCCTTATCCGCAGTAATCACCCCCATAGTCCCTTCCGGAATAAAGACTTTAGTAGGGACGTAATCCGAGTCCGTGGCGGTTGGGGTTGAAAGTGATTCGGTAACCATGACAAGGTCACCTGGCTCAACGATAGACACGCAATCTCCTTGAAAATGCATACATTTTCAACACTACGTAGAAATACGGGCCTGTTAACTCAATTAGCCGGTATAACGCAGGTAGGGATATCCTCTATCGGTCCATTCGCCCGCTCGTGTTGTACCCATGCCCAGATAGCCACCGCCAAGATAAAGGATATCAGGGCTAGTTTTGGGTTAAAACTGCTGTATTTATGGGGCTTAGCACGAACCCGGCGATCTACCATTTCTTAAGGGGACACTGAGAAGCTTTAAGAAACGCCTTGACTTCCATAAAACACTTGCACTGCCCACACCGGATGCGCCCGAAAGTCTCGTATGCTTCGGGGCACTCTGAGCAGATGGCTAGTCGCTCCTTGTAGTAGGCACGCTGGGAAGGCTTGACCTCTTCCTTCGGGGGCTTGGGTTCATCGTCCATCGCATTGGCGTCGGGTGTGACTCCGTTCCATGTAAGCAGTACAGCGAGATAAGCGTATGCAGTGGCCATGTCATTACCGGGTGGGGAGCTGATGATCTCGCTGTATAACCCCTTGATATTGTTGATCTTTTTAAGGTTGAGTCGGTCGCCTGTGTAGCCCATCCGCTCGAGAATTGGGACGAGACTTCGTTCAACGTAACCCACGTACTGTGGTGTTAGGGCGTTTTTAAGATTCGTACCCTGAGACTTAAGCTTCTCGCGAGGAGGGGGTGCTGGGTAGTCAGTAGTGTCCGCCGCGGAATTGTCTCTTTTTACATTATTGCGCGGTTCGTCCGCGGGAGGGCCCTTCTTTTTGTCCCCTTTCCGCCGGACTCCCTTAAAGCCACTGTCTAACTGTTTGATTTTCATGGTCTTTTTATACTCACTCTATAGGCTTTATGATCAAGTATACCCTGTCGATGCACAGCTGTACTCATTAGTTTGGCAAATTTTCCGGAAGAGATTTTTGAGCTTTTGGGCCCTTTTCTTTTTTTAATCTGCGTGCCTTTTTGAACCTCCATGTCCAATATACTAGTAAACCGCCCGGTATCACTACCGCGACGGCGAACACTATTCCGTGGACTATGGGATTGTTCATCTACCTCCGGGAATCAGACTCCTTGCGCTCATTCATTTGCTGAATCCATTGTCTGCCCTCTTCATAGGTATCGACTGGGCACATCATTCCCTCCCCTACAACGTAATATCCGTCTCTTTTTCTTACGACACGTAGGGGACCGTCCGTGTTAAAGCTCACACCGTCATTAAATCTTAAGATACCCATCATCCACTCCTCTGTTTTACTCATGTTAATATCGTCCATTGTCTTGCCTGAAAAGTGTTAGGGCTCCCACGCTACCCTAACTAGACACAGCCTGTAAGTCAGTACTTCGACCACGCTTACGCAACCACGAGTTTAGCTTCAACCGACACGCCACTGACTCCATCCCGTATATGAGATGTTAACGCTCCAAACGCTAAGTACAATGCTCGGTGATCTATCTAATCGTCTCTGGTCTGTGTCCCCCACATAAATTGTTAGTCGAGGTGTAACGAGCGGCAGGTTCGTTCTGTTGTTCCGCTGTTACGTGCCTCTGTGGCTAAAAAAGTTACTAAAAGTTTCCCGGAAGAGAATTTTTGACTCGGGACCAAAACCACCTCCCCCAGAAAGCCCGACTGAGTATGCAGAGAGGCCCTGCAGAGGGCCCTTTTTGGGCTAAAAGTTAGGCCCTTTTCGAGGCCCTTCAGAGGGGGGCTATGCCAGCCCTCTGTGTAGCCCTTGTTACGGTTGTTACGGTGGCCCTTCTAAGGCCTTGATTTTGTTATCTTTTTTCTCCGTAACACCGTAACATTTGTTACGGTCGTCTGTCATCCCATCTTTCCCCTCCTCCTCTATAGTAATATTATACCACGCCCTGCGCTCATTTACACTGACTCCGGCTCTTTTTTAGCCACCGACCGAGCTGAGTGCGTAGCTGACGGGTGACGGCCGGGTCTGCTCCGTGCCTGATCGCACCTTCCAGCGCAGCCAGCAACTCCTTCGCAGCCTTGAGCGCGTTCTGCTCGTACTCCCCTCTGTAGTCCATCACCACATCGGAGGCTGGTTCCGCCTCCACTCCGCGTACCTCTCTCTTATGCTCATGGCCAACCAACAGCCGATGAACGCACACGCCACTTGTCCTATCATCTCTAACCCCTTGATATTGTTACACTTTTTAATCTTACCTGCGCGAGAAAACCCCAACACGACACCTAGCCTCTCGGCTCCAGACGACTCATAATGAGTGCGAGCAGTGTGTCCGTGCGGGACGCGTCTCTATTAAACGTTGCGGCTAGCTTGAACCGCCTTGACCACCTTCTGTCCAATCAGCTTGTGGAGCTTCTGGATGTTAGGCAGGTTCTGAGTCGTGCTGATCGAGTTCCAAAGCTGGACCAGCATCTCACCACCGAGGTCACCTGCGAAGGCGGCCACGTTCTTAGCCTGCTTGGCTTTCCACTCGTTGTCCTTGCAGTGGGTGGTAACCTTTTCGATCACACCTGCGATGGTAGAAGCCTCAGCCCCCTCTACGCGGTCCTTAACGTCTGCGTAGCTGTCGATGATGTCCTCAGCAGAGATCACCATTTCGTACTTCTCGACGAACTCAGTCAGCGCAATGGCAGCTTCGAAACCGACGAACCCGGTAGCCAGAGCGTAGAAGCCCTCAGGTCGGGTACCAGCAACAGAGGCTGGGGACATATCGCACTGAGCGTACGTCTGCGCCAGGCGATGCCAAGACGCGGGGTTAGGAGCAACCGAGCCAGGCTCAACAGAAGCCGGGTCAACTCGGAGATGTGCAGGGTTCTGACGGATGAAGTCAACAAGGACAGTGTCCAACTTCTCTTCACCGGCCCAAAGGATCCAGTCCTCAGTAGTAGGCTCGAGGTCACATACCCAGAAGCGACGAAGGAGAGCAGGGTCCATGTCATTCACATCGTATTCTGCGCCGGCATTAACTGCGGCAACGATGCGTGTCTCCGGGTGGAGACGATATGGGTTACCGTCCTTGTCATTACCGAGCTCCCGGTCAAGCACCAGCTGGAAGGCTGACTGCTGAACTCCAGGAAGAGCTCGGTTCATCTCGTCGAGCATAAGCACGACTGGCTCTTTGCATGCGCGCATGAACCAGGCCGGCATGCACATTGTCATGACGCCTGTCTCTTTCATGCCCTCGATGTCTGGATAGCCACCCACATCGCCTTCAGACATAACGCTGAGACGGACATCGATAAAGGGGAGACCGTGATGGTCTGCGATTCCCTTACCGAGGAAGGACTTACCAATACCCGTCGGGCCACGCATCAAGATGGCCATCTGAGGTGGAAGTTTAGTTGCGACGAGTTTGAGGGTCTTGATGTCCATTTGAGCTCCTAAGCTTGGAATCCTGAGAGGAGGAAGAGAACCATTTCCCCTCCTTCCTTATATAACTATTATACCATGGTGGCGTAATATTTGCACACGTTTGCTATCTTTTTTTTATTTATTTGCGTGTTCTCCGCCAACTATCAGCACAGAGCCAACAGAAGACACCTGAAAGAAGTGCCCAACCCCATTGGTGTGCATTTAGGTTCACAATGCAGAACCATCCGTTGAGGACAGCTAGTGCGAAAGCAAAATTAGGTGAATAGAAGAAATCTCTCATGTGTCTAACCCCTTGAAATCGTTGACTTTTTTGTTACTCTTCGTCGTGTATCTGACGAATCTTCTTACACTCGATCTTGAAGATATCGGCACCGAACATGACTGCTACGTGACCGTGTAGATCTGCAGGTGGTGCGTCAATAAGGATACCGATCGTACCCTTTGGTACTTTACGCTCCATCACCCAAGATCCCTCTGTGTAAACTCGCGCGTCACTCACCAATCGTACCATAGAGCCGGGTTGCAAGTTCCACCCAGCGTTATTACGCTTCCGGCTGCCACGCTTTCCAGCTCGCCAATCTTTTGCGGCTTGATTGTCTGCCCACTTAATCCCACCCGCTTTGGGCGCCTGTACTTTTGCGTCGCGCTTTTGTTTCGCTGCTTCGAGCTTCGCGTTGCGTCGACCGTTGACTCGCTCATTCTCAGCCTCAACGAGTCGCTCGTATTCTGCCATGTCGTCGCGTTCGATCGCGTCGTCCATCTCTTTTTGACGGAGTTCCCGGGCTTGCGCCCGGGCAATCCTAATCTTGTCGCTCCAACTCAGAGCAGGTTTTCGTGTTTCGTTTTCTTCGTTACTATCAGACATAGGCTGTATCCCCATTGGCTATAGTACTATTATACCACGTCTCCCGCAAACTTGCACCCACTTACAAAAAAATGCGGTTACTTGCGAACACGTGTGCCACCATTCACGTTCACCTCTTCACTATTAATATGCTACCCCTGACCATATGGGCACACATCAGGGGATTTGCTACAAGCTGACTCTCTAAAGCATAAGGACTCCATGTCGCCAAGATCTAATACAATACTATAACGCTGCCCCCGAGTGTACAAATCTTTTTTTACCGCGCAAACCGTAACGTGCAAATGTTACGGTGCTCCTAAGGCCTTGATTTTGTTACACTTTTTCGGGCGAGTGAAACGACAAATGTTACGGTGATTATTTGCGAAAGCCCGTGTAAATCTCTGCCGCGCATGGTATAATAGTATCATGGTTAGAAAGGACATAGGTTAAATGAAAGATCCCCCGTGTTAGAATGACATAGCCCGCATTGCGCGGGTGCCCGAGAGCTTGAGGGCGTTGCTGTCTGTCGCTGCCGAGGCGCCATATGGCGCGCCCTCGAGTGGGCCGCCGAGACAAATTGTACAAAGCGGTGTGAGCCGGGTATAAGGCGAGCTATGAAAATTAGCTCGCTTTTTTTATGCATGCACGGATAGCAGCATAGTGGTCGACCAGAGGTACGGCTACAGACGACGCTCAACGGTGGCTATTTGGCCACTGCCCATCGTTCATGATTAAACACTAAAACTTTCCCCACAACCACACGTGCGCTTTGCATTCGGATTAACAAACTTGAACCCGGATTGAAGCATATCTTCGTAGTACTCGATCTCGGTGCCGATGAGATAGAGGTAGCTTTTCTTATCGATGTAGAGCTTCACGCCCTTGTCCTCGATCACTCTATCCCCTTCTAGTTCAGCTGTTGCGAGATCTAGCTTGTAAGAGAAGCCAGAGCAACCGCCACCACGTACACCGGGCCGAACACCGATTGCTTCGCTCCCCTCTAATAGAGCCTTAATCTTTTCTGCTGCCTTGTCACTTACTGTAATCATTCGTTCACCTTCATCCATGGATCTGTTAGCGCGTGTAACCAATTCTCTGATATGCTGACCTCCAGGACCCCATCAAACAGTACATCGTAGACCAGTTGCTGTTTAGTAAAGCCGAAGCTGTCGTTAGTTGCCTCATCGTTTGGATAGACCTGGGGGACAGCAACATAGCAATCGATCACTAGTGCGGGCGGTGCTTCTAGCATCGGTCTCCCCGTCTCGTCCCAGTGTTTTATCAGGAGTAGCTCCCCTATCGTATACGCGTGCTTCATGTATCATAAGTAATCTCCTCTTAAGAGTTCTTAATATTAGTTGCGCGTAGTTTATTAGTCGATCTCCATTGACTGCGCCTCTTCCATGGAATTGACGATGTTGATGACCTTATCCATTCCCAGATCAGAGGGCTTCCGGATGACCATCTCAAGCTTAAGCGTTTTCTTGTTCGGCATTGCAGCATTGAGCGAGATGATCTTTACCTTGTAGGCAGTGAGCATCTCCCTAAGCTCGTTGACAATACCCGGCCGGTCTTTGAGTGCTACCTTGAGTGTATGTGATCTGTATGAGGGTAGAAAGTACTTCTCGATCCGGCTGATGATTGTTAAAATGACCAGCACGACGGCTGTTGTGAGAGCAGCCAGCGCGTAGAATCCGCTACCGCATGCGATGCCGATAATCGCTATTGTCCAGAGCGAGCTAGCGGTTGTTAGTCCCTTGACCGTTACCCCAAAGCGCAGAATTGCACCGGCACCCAGAAAACCTACGCCACTGACTACTTGTGCAACAATTCGACCTGGATCTGAAGGTAGATTCGGACTAGAAATCAGGAGTGAATACGATATTGACAGAATGGCAGCCAAAGCGGCACCTACTGCTAAGATCATATGGGTTCTTAAGCCCGCAGGTTGTCCATGAAGCTCACGCTCGAAACCTACCAATGAGCCAAACAATGCGGCGTACATCAGACCTTGGGCTGCTGCTAAAAAATCGAAACCCACTATCATTAGTAGACAGGTCCGATATAGTTCGCAAAATAGTCGCCTAAAGTCAGTGATATCCACACAGACAGACTAAAAATCGCCAGCGCAACAAATCCAATTGTTAGATACTGCCTAATTGTTAGTCCGCCGTCTTTCCTTGTTAATCTACCCATGCAATTCCTATTTTCTAACCGCGCGTCGGGACTCTGCTGCTTCCCTTTCTTCATCTGATGGGCCGCAATCCGGGCACGCGAGATGAACCCGACCGTCGTCGTAAACAGCCAATGACCAACTACTAACCTTCTCTTTGTCGTTCTTATCGAACTTGATACCACATTCACCGCACGTATTAGGCATGGCTTCTACAGCATCCTGGACCTCTTTGGCGGCTTTCTGGGCTGCCTTTTGATCTGCTTTTTCTTTCTTTCGTCTCATCTTTCTTCCTAAAGATCCCATTCTACACCGCCCAGGACGATAAAATAGACTGGAGCCATTCAGGCGATGAGCTCCAGCTCCAGGATCCTGCTTTTTCCCATGAAACGGTGCCTTCAAGCTTGCCCAGATCTAATGCAGTCCCAAGAATCTTGTCATGATCGTACATGTACCACTGTCCTGAGCTCTTGTCCTGAAATGCGACAAAGATGTCTTTATTTCTATAACTCTTTGAAAGAGTGGGCCGGCCTTTCAGCTGGACCTTCATAACATTCCCATCATTGCTTCGATAAAAGAGTAAATCAGCACCATGCTTGTCACCATTGACTGCAAATGCCTCGAGATAACCCCAGTCTGCCATTTTCGACCTTAGTTTGGCAGTGTTATATGACTCCTTCTCTTTTCCAGAAAGAGAAGTGTATTGAACTTTAGAACCTAACCAGCAACTACTCATTACAGACCAACCTCGTCAAATCTAGCTAACTGCATCGCTTGAATCACATCGTCTAGCAAATCTTCAGGGATATGAACTTTCCAGGTGGGATTTCTAACATCACTCTTAAGAGTGCACCCAATGGACACAACAGGATCTGTTCCTGGACCGTACGGGTCGGATATGCGAGAAACTACAATGTAGGCATTATCACGCGCCTTATAAGGAATGGCATGCACATTGGAATTGTTAGGTGTTTCAGTGCCTGTAGTATTGTCAAACATTTTATTGTGTATTGTCACTATTTGTCTCCTTGTTCTCAAATTGAACATTTGGGCTGAAGCAATTGCTGTTATACCCGATGTTATACATTATTGTTACTTTTTGGCGTAGTTTGCCCTCTTTAGCAAACCACTTCTCCTTTTCTTTATTGAATGCCTTTTTACTAACGCTTCCTTTAGAGAAGTCTGTCAGCGTTATGTTAAAGTCTTCTCTGGCTATATCACGCTTTTTCTGCACCTCAAGAATATCGACAAAGAGCTGATAGCATGCTTCTTTAGACGTCGGTGTTGGGTACAGAGGCTTTTCTTCAGGTGGCTTATTACACCCTATAAAGAATAGGATCAGAACTATGCTATAGTACTTAGACAAAGCGGTTGTGCCTCCTTATTAACAAAGTCTTTGTAATACTTGAAGACTGCCTGCTCTTTTTGTTTGCACTCTAGCACAACGTCGACACTGAAGCCGCAGTCGTCGAAGGGCTCGTAATACCAGTCGCTGTGTGCATTGACACGTGCTGTTGGGTCTTCGTACTTTTTGCGACTGTTGGAATGGTGACACTGTGGTCGAACACCGTCGGGCCAAGAGTCGACTGCCATGAGAAATGCCTCTTCGTATGTTGAGTCCTGCGGACCGCAAGCAAAGTGATGACTGTCGAACACAATAGGAGTACCAGTGCGTGTGACAATATTGTCATAGAGCATTTTGGTGCTGTACAGTGCAGGCTTGTCGTCGTTTTCTACAGTGAGGCGTGACTTTGCAGAGTCTGATAGACGTTCGTAATTTTTACACCACCTGTCCATTGCTGCTGGTCGATCGCCATAAGCACCGCCGATATGAATGTTAATTTTGGCTGCTGGTGAACGAGGCAACCCCATAAGGTCGAACACAATGCCATGCTTGTCGAGCTCGTCGATAGCGTTGGCAACAACACGCTCTGTTTGAGATGTAAGAACGTTGAACTGGCCTGGGTGGGTGGAAAGGCGTACACCGTGCTTGAGAGCAAGTGCTCCAGCGGCAGCTAGATTGTCTTTGATTGCCTCGTAGTCGGGTAGCTGTGTTAGATCGTACTCGCTGTGCCATGGAAACATACACGATGTAACACGAAACACCTTGATGCCGTGTGCATGATTCCATGCAACATGCTTGATAAGGTCTGCGCTGTTCTGAAGCGCCAACTCTGAAGCATATGGCAGGCCTTTTGCCTTGAAAGTGCGCTGGATCATGCCGCGATTGCATGTAACGCGTGGTTTTTGTGCTTGAAGCATCGTATTGATGCATGCGTAGCCGAATTGTGTTGTCATGAGGGGTCCTCCTACTATTATTATATTAAGAAAGTGCTAGATTTACAAAATAAAGCTAGCAGCACGTGCATGTAGACTCTTATCGCCTTCAGTTAGAACCTGCAAAAGCAGCTCTTTCTCAGCAAGGTAAACCTTTGCAAAGCTGGGGTCGTTCTTGAGAATGTCAGACGAGTTACTAATAAGATCTGCAAGCTTGACAGTTTGTGCTCGAGCTGAGGACTGTGCACTATGGTCACGATCCATGGCTTTTCGAAACTTACGATTGCCGTCTTCCGGTTTGCTAACATCAGTTAGGTCACTAACCAGGTCTGCAATGTCTTGACCAAATGCTTCGGTAACTTCCTCAATAGAGACTTCAGTATCCTCGACAACATCGTGCAAAAGCGCAGCTGCCAGCATTGCGTCGTCGTGAGGGACAGACTTGACTATTTCCATTACTTCGATAGGATGGACAATGTACATCTCACCGGTGTACTTACGCTTCTGATCGCCATGTGCTAAGGTTGCAAACATTAAAGCTCTTTTGACTATTTCTGATTCCATAACGTCCTCCTATCTATAGTACCATTATATACTGCGGTCAAGAGATTTACACTCGCCATACTTAAAAATATGCGAAGACCCCTCGCCCTAACAATTGTCTTGCTTGTAGCATTGTCAGGATGCATGGCACATTGGTCTGGATATCCTAAAAACGTCCCCTCTGAACGACGTTGCCAATACTTCAAAGCCTTCCCCCAGCTGATTGAAATACCCGGTCTTACAAATGCTTGGCAAATGGTTCATGACTGTGAAACACATGCAGCTGAAAAAACTGCAATAGCTATGACATGGTTTCTTCATGAATGGGAAAAAGAGTTTGGAATATCGTTCAAAGTTCGTGCTAATCTTAATTCTCTCTTAGTTGAATATGGTCGCGGGGAAAAAGAGGGCGGTGGATTTGATGTTTCCGGTGCCTATATTCCCATGGCGTCTTATAAAGGTTTGACAATTACAAAAGGTACAATATGGGTAAAAGTAAAATCCAATGACCTTCTTTGCGAATCCAGCTTAGTTCATGAACTGATCCATGCTAGCATCTGGGCAGTTAAAGGCACAGACGGTGACCCGGATCACTTAGGCAACAAATACTATGGTTGGACAATACGTCATCAAATGGTTATGCAGCGAACAAATGAGAAGCTGTGCAGACTAGGCCTCTAGCAGAAACGCAATACAGCAAAAACAACACCGGTTCCAATGCTAATTGCAAACAAGCCGACTAAAAAGAACTTTGTAGCCTTTTTATCTGCCAAGCCAATGTCTTGACCCGGTTCTCGTTGTGGCCAAAACCGCATTACATTTCGAGGACGATCACACCCTGACTCTGCTCTTCGTAATAGGGGTTTATGATCACCACACCTCTTTCAGGCTCGACTTCCTCTTTAATGTCCTCTTGCGGACGAGGAGGCTCAATTCGTAGCACCAGTGCGGCTCGTCCGTCTGGTTGAATTACAACATCATAGTAGTTCATATTTTGTCTCTCCCGTTATGTATAAATATGGAAACCGACCTCAAAGATACTGGCTGGGAAGGCTTTAGGCAGCCGTTCCCTTCATCTTGATAAGGAAGTCACGCTTAGGCTCGTCGAAGTAGAGGTTTGTGCCGGGACACAAAACCCAACCACGCTTGATGCGAGTAGGACCAGGGTCAGCAGCCTCGCCATCAGTTAGAATAAGGTAGCCATCAAATCGATGCTTGTTCTTATTTGCATGCTTAGTGGGCGCCGAGAAGCAAGTTCCACCGCATCGAGTCCTCGCCAGACCAGGTGTCCGGTTGCGATGCCATTCACGCTCGCTCTTCTCATCCACCTCTGTGTCGAAGTTGAACAACGTGAACTTTGTCTGCCGAGCTAGCTGCTTAAGTTCACCAAAGAATAGCTCCAAATCAGCGTCGCCAACTGAACCACTTTGGTCGATGTAGACCGCGATGGAAGAAGTGTATCCGCGGTGAGTTCCTGGGTGAATGCCAGTGTACTTTCGGTTGAGTCGCTTAATGCTGGACTCCCGGTTAGCACGCCTTGACAAGCCGCAGAATTGCTTGAGAACTGACTTCCAAGAAATCTCCTTAGAAATCATGTCTCGAAGAGTTCCTCGAGCCTCGGATCCGATTGAACCCCATTGTCCAGTACGATCAGCTTCGCGGACGGCATCTTCAAGAGCCTTCTTAACCTTGCCTTTGACCAGGTCGCGTTCTTCGTCGTTGAGCTCGTCCCAGCCATCGTGATCGTCCATAGGTCCAGGAAGACCAGGGCCTTTACCTTCGCCTTCGCCTTCTTCGCCAGGTTGACCTTTGCCACCTTCGGCTGACTCGTCCATGATTTCTTCTTTGACGTCTTGAAGCTGAGCGAAGTACCACTCAGCAGACATATTCTTAGGAAGGGTCTGGATTTTAGCAGATACCGTTTCGTAACGCTCAACGCGCTTTTCGCCCATATTGGCTTTGTCTTCTTCAGTAAGCTTTTTGAAAGCCTTGCCAGGAATAAGACCACCTTCAGGAAGCTCTTCCTCTGGGATCATGCTGTTGATCGCGAGGTCAGTAGCGTAGTTCCAAAGAAGGTGTGGATCGTGACGACGAGTCGTAGTGTGATCAAAGATAAGGTGGAAGCACTCATGCTTGAGCAATCCTTTGACCTGCAATGTGGTAAGACCAGCCAAAAATGCCGGGTTCCACCACATCTTGATGTCACCATCTTTAGCCAAGACACCAGCTGTAGGGATAGAGTCAGTCTTGACCTTAGTTACAGTACGAAGAATCTTGCTAAAGAAAGGCTCGTCCCACATCAGACGAATGAGGTGTGGGTCAAGCTCGAACATTGCAGCTTCCGCAGCAGACACCTCTTTGGTGGGTGCGAGATCGACGTTTGTTCCTTTATCAGCCATGGTAACTCCTTTTTTCCTACCTTATGTATCTATTATACCATTTGTGGCAGGAATTTGCACACGTTTTCGTATTTATTTAATTATTATTTGCAGCTGCAACTTGGAAAGGCAGCGTGATGAAATCAATGAAGAGCATTAAAATACCCACAGGGAAGAAAATCATCCATGCCAGGATAATACACACGGCATAATATGGTCGTCCCATATAAAACTGGTGAGCTCCGAAGCAACCGAATACCATCAAGAGCAAGAGAACTTCCCACCATTTCTTTTCGTTAGCCATGTTTTCCTCCTTAACTACATATACATTATACCCTATGCAGAGGAGTTTTGCACTGAAAGCTATTAAATAGTGGCTTTATTGACGATATCTGGGTTGTCTAAATCATCTTGTGTTAGCTCAAGAAGCCTTTCTGCTCCAATGACCTTAACCTCGACAGTTGGAATGTCAAAGTCCAGATAGCATGCGACAACAGTTCCTCGAGGTTTGACCCTGGGTTGGCAGAAATAGCATTTGGTGACCTTGTTCTTGCCAGTACATCCTTCACATGGTGTGAAGATTATCTTGCTCCCTAGCTTCAAGTCTGTAATTTTCAACGTCTACTTTCTGCCGGACTTCTTGGGTCGCTTGCCCACTTTCCCTTTGGGTTTTTCACCTATCTTTCGGTCGCGAGGGTTTTCAAAACTAGTTAGCCAATTCCAGACTGCAGTCACCCATTTCCAAACCCTTTTCATAGAAACAGAGTCCTAAACTTTTCAAACTCATTAGCCTTGCAATTTAGTATCACATTGCCATTTTTAAGAAGTCGTATAAAAGAAAATCCGCCAACAGACCACTTCTCAATTTCGAACTTATGATTTCTATTGTATCCTTTGACTGTGATAGAGTTGAGTATTTTAGTCATCGATTTCTCCTGTATGCACTCACAGCAATTGGCCAAAGATCTGTTACGATATCTAGACATGCGTTAGCGACTTGTTGGATTTCCCATTGAGCGCCGTCATGAGTACGAAGATCAATGAATTTCATTAGATTGTTTAGATTTGTTGTGCCATAATACTCAGTATAGAGATTCTGCGGTAATACGCCTCGTGCTTGCTCTCTACACACACCGCTGCTAATAAGATCCTCAAATAGTTTTAAGGAGTGCTCATGATGTCTTTGAATAAGAGAGCTAGCTGTTGTAGACCCTCCATCTTCATAAGCGTAGACAATGGGGTCAATAAGCTCGTCAACATTAGAGGCCTGTCGATTAGATTTATGCTGTGTTCTAAAGTTTATAGGCTCATAGAACCGCATATCGACATCAGTATAGCGCCTGCTGATTTCATTGTACGACCAAGTTCTATGACGGTGATGTTGACTGCGAATGAAAAGAGGTACCACAAAACGAAAAGTAACGCTGTTATGCTCCATTGTCGAAGTGTGGCGATGCTTAACAAGGTAGTTGATAAGCTTCTTGTCCTTTTCATCAATTTCTGCTTTATGCTTTCCAAAAGATACCCTAGCTGCATTGACAATTGTTACATCATCACCCATATGCTGGACGTATTCTACTTTGCCTATCTTATCATCCCAAAGGGATATTTCTCTATTGTACTGATTTAACTGCATCTACAATTAACCTCGCGACTCGATAAGGATCACAATTTGATGCAGGACGTCGGTCTTCTAAGTAGCCAACCCACTCTTTTGCTGTGGTCGAGGGTACACGAATAGATGCTCCTCGATCAGCGACACCCCAGCTAAATTGCCCAATGTGTTGTGTCTCATGATCACCTGTAAGTCGCTGATCATTATTTTCTCCGTACTCTGTAATATGGGCTGGATGGCGCAGATCCAAAGAATTTAGAATTGCTGTGAAGTATCCTTCTCCGCCGGCGGTTCGCATTGTATTGTCACTAAAATTTGTATGACAGCCAGAACCATTCCAGTCGCCTTTTACAGGCTTAGGAGTAAGATCAGCATCAAGGCCAAACTCTTCTGACATTTTATAGAGTAGATATCGACTAATCCATAAATCATCGCATGCCTTTAGTGTATCCTTGGCAAAACATTGATACTCCCATTGGCCCACAGCGACCTCTGCGTTAACACCTGTAAGCTGGATCCCCATATCCAGGCATCTATTAAGATGTGCCTCGACAAGATGACGTCCCTTAACCTGGTTTCCTCCTACACCACAATAATATAAGCCTTGTGGGTCAGGATAGCCTCCAATAGGAAACCCCAAAACATGCTTATCCATTGTTAGAAAATACTCTTGCTCAAATCCCCACCAGAAACTATTTGAATCAGCAAACTTCTCTAATTCTCTTAGCTTTGCCCTTTGATTAGTGACATGAGGATTGCCGCTTGAGTCAAGTACTTCACACATTACAAGGTAATGATTATGTGCAAAGGGATATAGTCGGACGGGCTCTAGCAAACACTCAGAGTCATGTCCTGGTGCCTGACGTGTGGAGCTGCCATCATAATTCCATGTGGGCGCTTTACCATCCCAATTTTGCACAACTTTAATCTTGCTACGCAAATTAGGAGAAGCATAGCCGTCTAGCCACACATATTCTAGTAGAGTATTTTTACATGTCATTAGGCAGTCTCATCATTAATGAGGCCAGCCTCCTTAAAAATATCATCGAGGCTAGTGCCGATCGACTTTAGAATCATTGCACAATCAGAAGTTCTCATTTGTGATGTGCCTGGGTTCTGTTCCCATTCGTCCAACTTATTATATTGCTCAGCAACATATCGAGATAGTTCTGCCAGCATCTTGATTTCGCGTTTTTCCACAATTAGCTCCTTTAGTAGAATTCCTATGTATATTCTATACGAGCCTAACTAGATTTATAACTCTTTAGAGTACTTCTTTAAGGAAATTGCGCATTAAAGATTCTTGTTTGGTTTCAATGCCAAACTTTTCTGCTTGCTTAGCAGAGATAAGAACACCGTCGGCTTCTGCCTTGGTACCCTTAGTTACCTGCGTTGGCGCGCTTGATACTTCTTCAGGTGCTTCTTCAGCCTCTTCTGACATTTTTTCTAGAATGGGTACTAATTTATCAGCTTCACCAGATATAGCTGGGCCTGCTTGTTTCCAAACTGACCCATCAATAACAGAATTAACTGCCTCTGCCTCTGGCACGAATGATGCTGCCTTGTCTATCATCCCAGCCATCTCGTCACAAGCTTTCCCAAACTCTGAGATTCCTTGTGCCCATACTTGTAATTCTTTGGCGCCCGTGACTTTCTTAGCACCGCCAATAAAGTTCTTGAACGCGCCTGCATAGTCGCCCTTAATAGCACTAGCAATGCCTGATGCTGTTCCAAATGAACCGCCTAAGTGCCCCATTACTTTGTCGCTAGCCTCTTTTGACTTCTTAGGGTCCTCATCGGACATTCCTTCAACAAGGCCGGCAGCTGTTTTTAAGTCTTTCATGACTTCTTCTAGCAAGGCGCTGTATTCTTTGCTGCTATAAATTGCTGCTAATAGAGCTGCGTGATTCTTGTCACCTGACTTAACAGTTTCAGGCTTTTCTAGAATTGCAGTGGCTTCTTCTGCCTTAATACCCATTGCCTCTGCACTAGCTTTGAACTTCTCTTCATCATCAGGCTTCCACCTGATTGCGTTAGCCGTTTTTGAAGCTGTGCCTGAGCGCTCGTCGTATGCATCTGTTAACCAGTCTAACAAGTTTGCAAACATATTCGTAATATCATCGTTCCACGCTTCGCCCAATAGTTTCTTGCGTATAATAGTACGTAATTGTTGCTCAGTTGTTTTCACTATAACACATCCATGACTGTGCCGATTATGTCGTCGATGATACGTCGAGTTCTTTGCATATCACGATCATCTCCGGGATTCATTCCCATGGTCATCATGTATTTGTCAACAAAGTCTGTGACTGAGCGGGTTATTGCTTCTTCTTCAGCTCGAAGCGCGGGATTACCTGTTCCCCTTTCCGCGATCACGCCTTCAGCATAGCGTTCGATGCCTGCACCTGCAGGGCGTGCCGACGGCTCCATGTCTTCTAAGGAGTCTAAGCTGTATGGTACACTTTTTCCACCACCAAGCGGTGCAAGGTAGTCGAGAATCTCATCAAGCTCATCTTGATTGTACGCAATTTCAGACTGCTCTTGGCCATTTAAGTCATATCCCACCACAATCGGAAAATCAGCATCAGCAATATTTTTTCCAAGACCATGCCTGGGGTGAGCAATTTCTTCCTGAATGATTCTTCTTAGCTGTCGTTTTGTGATTTTCATTTTATTTTCTTGGCCACGGACCGTCGCTAATTTTCTTTGCGAACTTAATGGACGGCATACCTTCAGCTGATGATTTGAAGTCAACCGGATACTTGCCCATCCATATTTCATCAAAAGCTGTTTCTAGCACCTGCGCTCCGGGCTCACCCCTGCCAGAAGCATAAGCTCTACGCTGGGCTTTTGCGCCGTCATAGCCAATTCCTGCACCGCCTCTTTTTCCGGTTCGTTCATCCTGTGCCTTGTTGCGACGCTCTTCGTAGGTGCCGTATTCCCTCTCGATATCAGCGCGGATTGGTTTGGTTGCTTCCCTATACGCCTTATCGAATTCCAAGAGGCTATGCTTGTTACCGATTACGGTGAATCCCACGCCCCGCGACCCGGCCTCGATTTCCACACCCGAACTCGAAGCTGCGGACGTCACCTCTGGATCACTTGCACCCTTTGCTTCGTGGCCGGCGTACCGACCAACGGCTTGAGCGGGATACTTCATTGCGTAAACTTTTTGCGACTTAGGGTCGGTGCTTAGTATACGCTTCTCCAAGAGGATGGCTTCTCTAATAATTCCCCTAAGCTGTCTTTTGGTGATTCTCATGGCTGCACCAACCTATTGTCGTTCTCAGCCATATCTGCAGCATCACGCAAAGCCTGAACGACTGCTTTCGCAACTTCAGGTGTGAATCCATAGGTGTTCGCCATGTTTTCGACAATTTCTATTGCCGCTGTATTCGCATCGTCATACGCCGCGTCTTCATCAGCAACTGCTATTTCTTTAATGATTTGTCTTAGTTGTCTCTTTGTAATTTTCATTAGTCTAACCTCACATGAATAATATTCGGGAATGTTTTC
>MDTB01021851.1_pt1 | contig 42978 bp, 42 predicted proteins | sample 811161 | NCBI WGS metagenome assembly MDTB01 (sample SAMN05326650, study PRJNA326480) | marine metagenome | isolation source: seawater | place: Mediterranean Sea | collected 2009 | reverse complement strand
GATGTCTTGGATGAAGCCTATGCCGATGCACGGGTGGCTACTCATGCCATCAATCGACTGAGAAAACTCTCTCAAAAGAAAGAAAAACCATTTTTTATGGCCTTGGGCTTTGCAAGGCCTCATCTGCCTTTTAGTGTTCCTAAGAAATATTGGGACATGTATGATAAAGCCCAAATTCCGATGCCTGAGTTTGAACAAGATCCCGCAGGGGCACCAACATTCTCGGTGAAGAGAAGAGGCGAAATTGATCAGTTTTCACCTGTCCCTGAAAATGGAGAGCCTTTTAGTGAGGATCTTAAACGCAATTTGATTCATGGATACTATGCTAGTATAAGTTATATGGACGCTCAATTAGGTCGCGTGATCGATGAATTGGCTAAACTCGACATGCTAGACAACACTGTTATTGCATTGTGGGGAGATCACGGCTGGCATTTGGGAGACCACAAATCCTGGACCAAGCACTCTAATTTTGAACAAGCGAATCGCATCCCCCTGATATTTGTATCAAAGGGCACGGTAAAAGCTGGCGCTTCGTCTAAGCAATTGGCCGAGACGGTGGATGTATACCCTACCTTGGTAGCACTGGCAGGATTGGCCTCACCATCAGGACCACAACCTATTGATGGAGTAAATCTGGTGCCGGTCTTGAAAGATCCTGATGTCAGACTAAGAGATCACGCTTATCACGCTTTCCCTCGTGGAAATTTGATCGGCAGTGCCATCAGAACTGAGCGCTATCGTATGGTTGAGTGGAAAAATCCAACCGACCCGAAGTCTAAGAAAATATATGAGTTATACGACTACCTGGAGGATCCCTTTGAGACCAAAAATTATGCTAAATCAAAGCAGAAAGTATTGAAGGAGCATATTGCCATTTTGGCAACACACCCTGACTCTAAGGCTCCTGTAGGCAGGTGGATAGATAGATAAAGGCTTTGAATTTCTCTCAGATTTCTATTTTCACTAAAATTAACAAACTAGACCATCATATAATAGCAATAAGGTAACCACGATGAATAAAATTCAAGTATTCATTTATTGTCTTGCACTGTTGAGCGTAGCAAGCTTTTCTAGTAGCAAAGTAAAAGACCACAATCTGGTGACAAAACCCAACATTATTTTAATATTAGCCGATGATCAAGGCTGGGGTTCTACCTCTGTGCCTATGCGTGCCGGGCTAAAAGCTTCCGCTAGTGACTTTATCAAAACACCCAATTTAGAACGTCTTGCCGCACGCGCTGTTGTATTTTCAAATGGCTATGCATCGCACCCCAATTGTTCTCCTACCAGAGTAAGCGTTCAAACCGGTAAGACACCAGCGCTACTTCAAATGACAGATATCATCCATAGAAATTCAGGCCCGTTTTATGAAGGAAACAAGTTAAATCCGCCACAGCACATCAATGGTCTACCTTTTGAAGAAATAACCCTGGCTGAGCTGATAAAAACAAAGCGCCCAGATTACAGCACCGCGCATTTCGGCAAATGGCACCTGGGCAATGGAGGACCAGAAAAACATGGTTATGATCAAAGCGATGGCAACACTACAAATGCTGAAGGCGATACTAAAGCCGATGATAACCCTAAGGATATCTATGGCATTACAAATCGATCGATTGTATGGATGCAACAGCAGATATCTCAGGACAAACCTTTCTTCATCCAACTGTCTCACTACGCTACACACAAGGCGATAGAGGCTAAACCGTCAACAATAGATAAAATCAAACAACGTAGCGCAGGAGCAAGACATCAATCCATTACATTTGCAAGCATGGCTGAAGATTTAGACGAAGGAATTGGCATGATACTTGATGAGATCGAAAAACTGAAAATCAGTGACAATACTTACATCATCTATTTGGCTGACAATGGCACTTATCCCACCAAAGATCTGGGAAACATCAACGGCCCGCTCCACGGCTGGAAAGCTAGTGTTTGGGAGGGTGGCATCCGAGTCCCCTTTATGATCGCAGGCCCGGGTATAAAACATCAATACCGGACTACTGATGTTATCTCTCATGATATTTACCCGACGATATGTGAATGGTTAAATATTCAAGAGTTACCCGCTGGCATCGAGGGGGGTAGCTTGGTCAGTCAACTAGCACTAGCCTCCGTTCAGTCTAAAATTGTAAGAAAGCATGATTTTTTCGTTTTCCATTTCCCTCACTATCAATTGAATAAAGGAAGTCAGCCTGCTTCTGCCATCATTAAGGGAGACTACAAACTGATCAAGTTCTTTGAAGAGGATAAATCTCTGTTGTTTAATTTAAAGGATGATATGGCTGAAATGGTGGATCTAACAAAGCATTATCCAGAGAAGCTTGATGAATTGAAAAAAGATCTTACTACATATTTATCATCTATTGATGCTGCAATGCCGACTAAAAATAATGATTATTTGGCAGAAAAAGATCCCGGCTTGAAATATCTGCCTGTAAAAGAAAGGCTATTAATCGAGCCCTACTTTGTCCTTGATTAAGTATTAGTGCCTGATAATCAAACAAAAAAGTCAATGATGTACATAACAAAAATGTGCCCAGTTAAATTAACTTCAGAAAATGTAAAATGCCAAAAGAGGTAAATAATGATGATAAAACATAGAGTATTGTTGATAATTTTGACAGCACTACTGCTAGGTGCATGCTTGACCAATTACAAGCAACAGCAGAATGTCATTACACAACACAAATTAAATACAGAAGTTTGGACAGTTGAACAAGCAAACGAGTGGTACGATCAATATCCATTTTTAGCGGGTGGAAACTATGTGCCTGCTTCGGCTATCAATCAATTGGAAATGTGGCAGGAGGAGACATTTGATCCTGAACGTATAGATTTTGAATTTGAAAAAGCGGCTGCTATCGGGTTGAATACTATGCGTGTGTTTTTACACGATCTGGCATGGAAACAAGATCCACGGGGCTTTTTCAAACGTGTTGATAAATTCCTCAAAGTCTCTGAAAAACACGATATTAACATTATGTTCGTTTTTTTTGATGGGGTTTGGAACCCCTATCCGAGCGCTGGAAAACAACCTGCTCCGGTACCTCATGTTCATAATTCTGGATGGGTGCAATCACCGGGAAGAGAAATTCTTGAAGACCCTAACAAGCAAGATGAATTAAAAGAATATGTTCAGGCAGTCATTTCGAGATATAAGGATGATGACCGGGTGTTAATATGGGATCTTTTTAACGAACCCGACTGTGCGGGTTGTGCGGGGAATTTTGGCGAAGATAGTGATGTCCCCGAAATACCTGCACAAGAAAAGAAAGCCTTGTCATTAGCATTGTTGAAAAAAGCCTTTGTTTGGGCGCGTGAAATTGGTCCGTCACAACCGTTAACCGTCGGGGTTTGGGGCGACCCAACCTGGATTGATCAACCTGATGATATTGAAAAATTTAGTCTGATAAATTCAGATGTAATCTCTTTTCATAGTTATTCGGGCCCCAAAGAAACAGAAAAAATGCTGGCTGGGCTTAAAAAATACAATCGCCCAATAATATGTACTGAGTATATGGCTCGTGGCAATAATTCAACCTTCGAAAGCATCTTACCTATTTTTCACAAGAGCAAGGTAGCGGCTTACCACTGGGGATTATTTAATGGTAAATCACAAACTATTTACCCTTGGAGTTCCTGGAAAAAGAAGTTTACTACTGAGCCCAAGTTGTGGCACCACGATGTATTTCGTCACGATGGCACACCATTTGACATTAAGGAAACAAAGTTAATTGAAAAATTTACAGCGAACTAGGTTTCAAGTGACTGTGCTTAAGGTAATTTCCAGAGCCTCTGGACTCTATAAAAAAGAGCTACTCTGGTATTTAATCTAACAGAGAAAATAATTATGAAGTTACTTATACCCGGTGGTGCAGGTTATATCGGTTCACACATGGTCAGGTATGCTCAGGAGCATGGCCACGACGTTGTGGTACTGGATGACTTTTCAACGGGCCATGAGTGGGCAGTGAAAGAATGTGAAATCTTGCGCATGAACCTACTTGATTACGAGAGATTGTCCCGTCTTTTAAAGGGGCGCCACTTTGACGGCGTGATCCACTTTGCTGCCAAATCACTGGTAGGGGAGTCGATTAAAAAGCCAAATCTATACTACCGTAATAATGTTGCTGGAACATTAAACCTTGTCACTACGATGTTGAATAATGATGTTAATAACTTGGTGTTCTCATCCACTGCCGCTATTTTTGGACACCCGGTAACCGATAAGATTGCAGAAGATCATCCCAAGAACCCAATTAATCCCTATGGCCAGAGCAAACTAATGGTTGAGCATATGCTTAGAGATATTTGCTCGGCCAATGATTTTAATGCCACATGCCTGCGCTACTTTAATGCTGCGGGGGCACATGAGTCTGGTGATATAGGTGAAGCGCATAGTCCTGAAACTCACCTCATACCAAATATTTTAAAAGCAGGGCTTTCAAACAAAAGTAGCCTAAAGATATTTGGCGACGATTACCCTACGCCAGATGGAACCTGCGTTCGTGATTATGTTCATGTCACAGACCTCGCTCAAGCTCACTTGCTGAGTTTAAAGCATTTGCAAAAAAATAAAGGATTTTCAGCTTTTAATTTGGGTAATGGTGATGGGTTTTCTGTTCTTGAGATGATTGAGGGTTGTAAGTGTATCGCTAATAATAAAATCCACTACCAGGTTGATGGACGACGTAACGGAGATCCTGCAGTGTTAGTAGCAGATAACGAGCTTGGTTTGCGCGAGCTCAAGTGGAATCCTAAGTGTAGTGATATCAATAATATCATTAAGAGTGCTTGGTATTGGCACAACAGTGAAAAAAGTTAGAGCCTGACACGTTTAAATCTAGTGTTGAAATCGCACCACTGGTGGCTATCGATAATTTGCCGTGTTTAAGATGATAGTGTACAGGAAGCATAATTTACTTTTTTGCCCTTCTAGGGAAACACTATACCTTCCGGCGCCTTATTCGTTTATCCTTCAAGTCATAGCTTTCGCCATCGGACCAACCCAGCTTGCCCCAATAAGGGTCGGCTTAGCTGCGAAGTCACTGGCTAGTGGCTCACTGGATGGTAGTTACCCCGCGACGGCCGCTTTGATACTGGTAGTGTAGGCTTTGAGGGGGGCATCAAAAAGACGACCCTGAGATGGGTAGAACAGACTGGAAGCCAGTTGTGGGGGGCACTCTGGTGGTACTAGTATTAGCCGCTCTCTACTTGAAGTGTTTAAGGATCATCTCAAGTACCATGGGATCTCAGAGGCTGGTAATGACTTTGAACTGGGCACCGCAGTGTCGATGTTGAAGACGCGTTTGAGTCCCTGCATCCTGGTCATGGCTCATTCTCGCTGTACGGAGTTTTGTCAGTCCAGCCGATATCGGGTACTTCAGATTTGTTTGGCTTCTTGTTACGCGCAGTCGTACACTAAAAACCGCTGTACAGTAATCCGTTTATTGACCAATAGCCCTTACTTTCTTAAGTTTGACGTCTGGCGAATCTGTAATTCTCTCTCAGTGTATTTAAATTTTCCGTAGTATTTAAGTGTAAACAAGTGCGTCTATGTTTGCTCATGACCTATTTTACGTTTTAGCTTTAATCCTTTATTTTTCGGCTTTTCATTTCGTTTCTCTCAGATGCATTCTGTCGAGCGGAAGAAGCGTTTTATAATTATTGACATAAGGGTCGTATAGTTTATTTTGCTTGATCGAGGCGGCTGATATTTAACCGTTTGTGTGCCGCTTATCTTTACATGATAACGACAAACATTGTTGTGGCTTTTGTTCTAATATAGTACCTGCATTAGGTTGCTGGGCAGTGACCGCATACCTGTGTAGACTACATGGCCTTGGGAGCTTGAACCCATGGAACTTTAGAAATACGACTTACCGGGCACAGCGATGTTAGATTTTCGATAAGATAGCTCCTTTACATGAGTATTCTCGGTAGATCACGTATTCTCGACCTAATCTCCTCATCTAAAGCCGGTATTTGCATTAACGCGGTTCTTCGAAATATCGGACAAAATAAGAATTATCATGAATACAATAGAAATAGTATTATTCTTGACCGCTGTTGCCGGCGTGATCGGATTTGGTATATATCAGGGGCGTCAGGCGTTAGACGATAGTGCAGGAAAGGTCAGTGGTTACTTTCTTGCAGGTAGACATCTTACTTGGTACCTAGTGGGTTTCTCATTAATTGCGGCAAATATTTCTACAGAGCAATTTGTTGGTATGTCGGGTCAAGCGGCCGGATCACTAGGTATGGCGATTGCCTCCTATGAGTGGATGGCAGCGGTTACTTTAGTTGCTGTTGCATTTGTCTTTCTTCCCAAGTTCCTAAAAACGGGTATCTACACTGTTCCAGAATTTTTGGAATATCGCTTTGATCCAGTTTCACGTGTTGTCATGGCTATTGCTACCTTGTCTATTCTTCTGGGTGGACCCATCGCTTCAGTAATTTATGCGGGTGCATTGGTTATATCTGAATATTATCTATCGGTTCCCATCTTAGGTAACTTAGTCGCTTGCTGTTGGTTAATTGGTTTGTTGTCTGCTGCTTATGTATTTTTAGGTGGCCTTAAAGCTTGTGCATGGACAGATCTTATTTGGGGCGCATCACTAATCGTTGGCGGGGCAATCGTTGCTTATCTTGCGTTTGATGCATTGGGAATGGCCGATCCTGCGAGCTTGGTTAAAACCGCAATCTTAAAAGACGTTACTGTTGATGAGCTCGCCGAAGCGGGTTCATGGGAGCGCTTCCAATTGCTGAATGCCGGTACCGCTGAGGAAGGCGGCAAGCTACACATGGTTCGCCCACTTTCAGACACAGATATTCCTTGGTCTGCTTTAATTGTTGGTCTGTGGATTCCTAACATCTTCTATTGGGGCTTTAACCAATACATCATCCAGCGCGCCCTTGGGTCACGCACCCTCGCAGAAGGGCAGCAAGGTATTATATTTGCTTCCTTCTTAAAGCTAATTATTCCTTTTGTTATCGTTATTCCGGGTATTGTGGCTTTCAACCTTTATTACGAGCAAATGGCATTGGAAGGCGGTGGTTATGCTTATGATACTGCTTTTCCTACTTTACTACGTAACTTGGTCAAGCCTTTCCCTTGGATTAGCTGGTTTATATTAGCAGCTCTCTTTGGGGCTATTGTCAGCTCTCTAGCGTCGATGTTAAATTCTGCATCAACAGTGGCAACGATGGATTTGTGGCGGAAAATTTCTCCGAATGCTTCAGATGATAACTTAATTCGCACAGGCCGAATTCTCGTTATTGTTTTCGTTATTATTGCCACTTTGATTGCGCCACACCTCGGTCAATTCAACGCAATCTTTAAATATATTCAGGAAATTCAAGGCTTTATCAGCCCAGGCATAATCGCAATTTTTGCCTTTGGTATGCTTGTTCCTAAGGCTCCTCGATTCTTAGGTTGGAGTGCACTTTTACTTAATGCTGTTTTGTATGGCGCACTTAAATTCTTCCTTGCAGATATGATTTCTGGTGCTGGTTTGTGGTATGCGAATGAAATCGCCTTCCTAGATCGTATGGCAATTTGCTTGTTTATTGTGTGCGCATACTGCGGCACTATGACTTTACTCAAGCCGCTTCCAGAGCCTGTTGTATTGCCTGTTAACGAAGACATGGATATGACTAGCTCGCCGAAAGTGAAGATGCTGGGGTATGGTGTGATTGCAGCAACCGTCGTGTTGTATATCATCTTCTGGTAAGTCACGATGTATAGCCAAGAGGTACAATAAAGGGGCGGATAGTTGTCTTCCCGTTTTTGCTTATTCGAATTCGTTAAAAAACGCGCTGGTTTTGAGCTTGCGCGTTCTAAAAAATATATTCATATTGCGAGTTAATTGCATAAAGCAAACATGGACACAATTGGAAAATAAGTTACAACGGATCATAGATGAAAATTAGTTCTGCCAACTTCGGCACGCTATCTGATGAGCGTGAGGTTAAAATATTTACCCTGACTAATGCGAGTGATATGAGCGATGAGCTAATAGAATTTGGCGTGATTATTCGCAATATTCATCTGCTTGATCGCAATGGATGGTTGGAGGATGTTGTTTCAGGCGGAGATGATCTAGAAGATTACCTGAGTAATGAGCCTTATTTTGGGACGAATGTGGGCCGCCATGCAAACCGAATTGGTGACGCTTAGTTTGATATTAATGGCCAGTCTTTTCAATTGAACGCCAATCAGGCGTCGAATCATTTACATGGCGGTGTGTAGGGTTTTCACAAAGCGCTTTGGCGCAGTGAAATTGTGTTAGCTGAAGAGAGTGAAAAGCTTAGATTCACTTCTTTGAGTGAGTCTTGGAGAGGAGGATACCCGGGGAATTTAATAGTCGAAATCATATATCCGCTTGGTGACAATAACCTCTTGAATATATTGATACAACTGACGTTGTGCAACCTTACCAACTATTCGTATTTTAACTTGGCCCATGCAGGTAATGACGATATTTTGGGTCATGTGGCGGGCACAAATACCTCTAGAATGAACCAACAAATTAGTATGCCAGCACATCAGGTTGAGGGGCTTAATGTTAAAGGAACGGCCTTAAATTTTCGAGCAGAGCGAAACATTGATAAAGATATCGATGGCGAGCACGAGCTACTTAAAATTGGGGCAGGTTGCGAACAAAGTTGGGTCTTAGATAATCATGACGGTGAGCTTGGTAAAGGCGCAAGTCTTTTAGACCCTAGATCTAGTAGCCTGCCGGAAATGTTTATTACTCAACTTGGGATTCAAATCTATATCGCCAAATTTTTAAATAATCAGGTTATTGGCAAGCAAGACAAACTATATCCGCGACGTTCGGCTCTGTATTTAGAGGCTCAGTGGCACCCTAAATCAAACGAGGCGCTATACTGTGTTCATTGGCCAGAAAGGGTTTATGAGTAAACGATTAATTTAAATTTTTTGGCACTAGATTAAGTAAATGGAAAGCATAGCTTTTAACATCGATAATAATGAATCGTTAATTAAAAATATATACCTTAAGAAGCGAGTAGAAACCAACATGCAAGCAAATAGAAAAGAGGAATTTAATAATTTAGTTACTCGCGTAGAAGCGAGTTTCGAATCACATTTTAAGCATCAGGCTCGTTGGATTGCTACGGCACCCGGGCGTGTTAATCTAATTGGTGAACACACTGATTATAACGGTGGGTTTGTATTTCCTATGGCGATTGAACGCAATATCGTTTTGGCTGCTGACGAAAGAGAAGGGGCCCCGTATGGCAACACGGAAATTACCATTTATAGTGAAAATTTACGCGATAAGCAAACCCTTAAAATTGTAAATAATACGATCGCAAAAACTGGTGAGTGGACCGATTATATTGCCGGAATTTTTGCGGGCTTTCTTAACTTAGGTGTTAAATTTAAATCGCTCGATATTGCTCTTGATGGGGATGTATCTATCGGGGGCGGTCTGTCTAGTAGTGCTGCGCTCGAAGTCTCGGTAGCAACCTTACTTGAAGCTGTAGCGGGTAAAACATTAAGTCCGATAGAGAAAGTATTGTTATGCCAAAAAGCAGAGCATGATTATCCTGGCGTGCCTTGCGGCATCATGGATCAATTTGCTTCAGTGAACGGTAAAAAAGATCATTTATTATTGCTAGATTGCGAGTCTCAGCAAGCCGAAGCGGTTCCATTTACGAGTGATCAGTACTCAATTTTAATTATCGACAGTAACGTAAAACATTCTCTGGCAAGTGGTGCATATGGTAAGCGTCGAACAGAATGCGAGGTTGCTACCGAAATATTAAATGTTAGTACTTTGCGCCAAGCAAGCATGGTTAAGCTAGAAGAGAACGCGAATAAAATGGATCCTGTTATTTTTCGGCGAGCACGCCACGTAATCGGTGAAATTAAACGAACTGAGCAAGCTGCAGTGGCGATGAAGGCAGGTGATTGGGCGAAAGTGGGCAACCTAATGCTGGCCAGCCATTACTCTTTGCGTGATGATTATGAAGTGAGTTGTAAAGAGCTAGATATACTTGTTGAATTGACGATGGAACTCGGTGAAGCTAAGGGTGTTGTTGGCACGCGTATGACCGGTGGTGGTTTTGGTGGTTGTACCGTGAGTGTCGTGCCTACAAGCGAAGTGGATGATTTAATTGCAGGAGTTAGCCAACGCTATACTGAAAAAACAGGTATAGAGCCTGCAATGTTCATAACTCGCCCGGCAGAGGGTGCGCGGATGATTTAGCTATTATTTAGTTCAATTATGAAAAAGAAATATGTAGGTAGGCATTGGACGAATAGAAGTAAAAGCGTAAACGATAAACACCGTAAATATTAATTAAAAAATAGAAAAATACGATGTCAGATGCAGAGAAACCTAACTGGTTAGTCACCGCGAATCAATTTCGTTTTAATCCACTTACGGGCGAAAAAGTCCAAGTTTCAACTGAAAGATTGTCACGCGCATGGGGCGGTGAAGTATCGGTTCATAGAGTTGAAGAAATTGCAGAATATCTTCCTGATTGTCCTTTTTGCCCTGGCAGCATTCGAAAAAGCGGTGAGAAAGGACCTACAGAGCTATCTGAGCATCCTTATGCATTTACTAATGATACCGCTGCGTTAAAACCGCCAGCAGAAGGCGCAGCACAAGCAAGATATAGCGACGATACAGGTATATACCAAGCTGAAACGGCGTACGGGGCTTGTGAAGTTATTATTCATCACCCACGCCACGATTTAACCTTAGCGACCGTTGATCGGGAACATGCGGTTAAAGTATTCAAATTGTGGGCTAATCGCTATAAAGAGCTGGGTGAGCGACCGTATATTAATTACGTTAATATTTTTGAGAATTTTTTATTCGGTTCGAGCATGCGTCACCCGCACAACCAGTTATGGGCTTCATCTTTAGTCTCGCCCATACAAGAAAAGATTTTTAGTAACATGGCTACATATAAAAAAAAAACCGGTAAGCACTTAATTCAAACGATTGCAGAACAAGAGTTAAAGCAGCAAGAGCGTGTTGTATTTGAAAATGAAGACTTTGTTGCGGTAGCGCCTTTCTGGGCTGTATGGCCCTTTGAAATGATTATTTTACCGCGCAAACCAAAAAATTCTTTATTAGATTTAAATGAGTCTGAATTATTGAATTTTACCAATGCATATATCACGGCAACTGAAAAACTCAATGCCTTGTTTGGTGGTGATTGTCCATATAGCTCTGGTTTATACCAAGCGCCAACTGATGGCGGCGATTATGATGGCGTTATGTATTTAATGTTCCGTCCACCGGTATTACGCGATATCCGTACCATGAAATGGATGGTAGGGTATGAGTTGATGTCAATGCCTCAGCGTGACTTAACGCCAGAAGCGGCAGCGTTTTTATTACGGAACCCTGATGGTTGGGAAGAATTTAAAACGAAATTTATTTACAACGCTTAAATTCTTGTTATAGCTTTGATTCTAGACCAGTGCCCTGACTTCTCCGAAATCACTTGTATAAGCATCATTTTTACGTTTTATTGGTTAATGATTTGGAGTTAAATCTACGAATCAAGTAAGAGATGGAAGGAGATGTAAAGGAGGGAAATTGATGGCAACTAAATTCGAACAGGATGGTTAAGAAAGAAAAAATAGAATAGCTAGCGATACGCTTTCAATAGAAAAATAAAATATATAAAACACACCACACAGAAAGTCACAACGAGGGTCACACAGATGAAACTACGCTATTTTTATAAAATAATTGCTTCCATATGCTGTGCGGCCGTAATTTCCGTTGGAGTTACCGCTTGCGGAGAAAACGTTAGAGAGCCTGCCTCGAGCACTCCAATTGTTCCCGGTAAACTCAAAAGTACCACCAATAACTCTGGCGCTACTATTAATGTAACAAGTGAGAAATGGGGTGAGGCTGATGGTAAAGAAATTCGTTTATTCACTCTAAAAAATGACAAGGGTATGATTGTTACTGCAAGTAATTGGGGCGCTTACGTACAGTCCGTTATTGTGTCGGATAGAGATGGAAGTTTTGAGGATGTCGTAATTGGTTACGATACTTGGGATGAGTACTATAACGACTGCTGTTACTCTGGCCCAGTTGTTGGCCGGTTTGGAAATCGTATTGCTAAAGGAAAGTTCACCATTGACAGTATTGAATATAACGTTACGCGCAATAACGGCGGGCCTAATAATGATATCAATCATTTGCATGGTGGTCTTCGTGGTTTACACAAGCGAGCGTGGGATGCGAATCAAATAGAAAACGGGGTCGAAATGACTTATGTCTCGGTTGATGGCGAGGAGGGTTATCCCGGCAATCTTAAAATTTTTGTTGCCTATACCTTAAATAACGACAACGAATTTAAAATCACTTACCAAGCAAAAAGCGATAAAAAAACACCAGTTAATTTAACGTGGCATGCTTATTTTAATTTGTCGGGCAATATGAAACGCGACATCGAAGGGCAAACGCTATTAATCAAGGCCGATAAAATAACCCCAGTTGATGACTTGTTGATCCCTACGGGTGAGCTCTCAAGCGTTGAAGATACTCCGTTTGATTTTCGCTCTGCGACGGCTATTGGCTCACGTATCCGTGTGAAAGATGAGCAGCTCAAAAAAGGTGGCGGTTTAGATAAAGAGTTTGGTGGCTATGATCACAATTGGGTGTTTACTGAATCAAACGGATCGCTCGTTCATCAAGTAACAATGCATGATCCCATTAGCGGCCGCACAATGGAAATTTTAACACAAGAGCCTGCGCTTCAATTCTACTCGGGAAACTTTATGGACGGCACGGTAAAAGCCAAGGCAAGTAAAATCGTAGAACATCGCGCTGGTATCGCCCTTGAACCTCAAAACTACCCCGATGCGCCCAATCAGCCAAACTTTCCCAACTCAATATTGGCTCCTGGTGAAACCTACGTCACAACATCTGTTTATCGATTTGGTTTTAAATAAAAATTTGCGTTTTTAAGTGTGCAAATTTTTGAAGAGACTAAATTTAGTTTTTACACTTTTAAAATATCGCGACGTTTTAACGATTTCATTTTTGTCAGTAGCTTCTACTCTAAGTTCTGCTACTTACATAATTGGGTAACGATTCCTCAGGTTATCGAGTATTATTCAAGAATGAAATTTGATTATCGATCCTATCTTTTCATTTCGTCTTTGTGCCTGGTTCTGAACTGTGGCGCATCAGAAAGCTTAGAACAAGTGCGTAAAGCAGTATGTGCTTTGTCGAATAAGACATTTATGTATAACTTAGAAGAAGAACGTACGCGCTTCCCGATTGGGCCTGTGAGGAACTCCGGGGTGTCAAACGAAAGCATCGAAAGCGGAATGTTTCATGTTTTGTGCCCATTAGACGGTGATATATATTTTGCTTTTATTCGTGGGAAGCAGGTTATTGCATTAGACGAATTTTCCGCTCAAGGTAACCGAATTTTTCTCACGCGAGTTCGAGGAGAAGAAATGCCTATCAGGCAATATAGTTGGGATGCGCCACAGAAAATTTTGGCACTAAAAATGGCTTATGCTCCAGATGGCAAAAAATTTGTTTTCCGCTCTCGGAACCAAAATGGTGAAATTAGAGAAACCAAAAGTACAGCAAGTAGAGCCCGAGGATTTATTAAAATAGAAACTGGTGGAATCTCAGCAGAAACAGTTTGGCCAATCAAGCCGCCTAAACTTTATGAAGCGTACCTAACTGTAATAAGTATGAGTTCAAATTCTCCACCTGAATGTAAAAATGATGAAGTATCAAAAACCGCTGATACTGATCAAAAATTTTTGTGGCATCTAAACTGGAATTGTGACGATCCTGATGGAGATCAGCTTGATTTCGAGCTTATATCGGGACCAAAGTGGTTGGAGATGACTAACCAACAAAATGCCAGAATAGAGGGAACTCCTCATTCGATTGATGTAGGTGATAATCTTTTCAGAATCTCTGTAAGCGATGGTATTCACCCACCCATTTCGGTAAGACTTAATATTACAGTGGAGTAACTTCCAAGTATCTCTGGATCTTAAATGAATTTACTAAGACCTGAACTCGCATAAAAAATCCTCAAAACATAAGCTTCAGCTGGCATGCTTTAACATTTTTAACATCGCGTTAGATTTTTAGAACCCTCTTGCATCCACCACTACCCCCATGGTTACGTGCACAGCCCCTATTAATTCAAATTTGATACATTTTGTGTTAAGTTATTATTAATAATTGTGTTGATACTAGGGCAAAACTTATTGACTAATAAGCGGGGTTTGAGTAGAGGTGCTTCTCCCACCTCTTATGTCATGTTTTTAATAAACTATTAAATATCTGACGTAAATTGTATCGGCAATATTTTTAGCACCAGCGAAATCCATTGTTTCCTACATTTTATTAACCCCCCGTTTTGGACTAATAGGTATGGAGGATAGATAGCTGAATGTGGTAGAGCTTGAATAAGCGGTACTTAATTTTTGCATTATGTGAATGTCACGAAAAAGAGGACCCAAATGCTACTAAGCATTAAAGTAAAAACCGCCCGACAAGGGCTTCACTCTATCACGGAAAAAATTGCAACAGAGATCTCTAAACGCCCGAATTCAGACGGCTTATGCACTCTGTTCCTCCAACACACGTCGGCAAGTCTTTTGATCCAAGAGAACTATGACGATAGTGCACGAAGAGATCTCGAGAAGTGGCTTAATCGACTTGTTCCCCAGGGTGATTCAATCTACACCCATACATTGGAGGGTCCAGATGACATGCCTGCACATATCAAAACCATGCTGACTGCCATACAAATAAGTATTCCCTTTGGTGCCGGAAAACTTCTTCTTGGGACATGGCAAGGTATTTATCTATGGGAACACCGGCACTCCGAAGCAAACAGAAAAATAATCATGCACCTCAGCTTCGACCAATGATTGTCATTAATTGGAACCCCACAGAATTTCTGTAAGTGATGGTACTCATCCCTAGGTGGAGACAACACTTAGAATTTCACTAAGTTAAAACACTTTTGTTCATACAAACGACAGTTCAATGGGATCAGCCTCTAAAGCGACGTCTGAGCTATACAATACCAGATCTACCTCCCTCCGATTGATTAAACGGGTTTTAAAATTATCAACAAATACTGGTCTGGATTAACAGATCTTAAATTAAGTCACCCCAACCTTATTAATTCAATTCAAATCTATTTTATGCTATCTTATGCCCATGAAGTTTGTGATCGTAAGCCCCTACCTAAATATAAGAACATTGGATTTTAAATTTAAATTTGTGCCCGTTTGGTAGTACATTTCAGATAAATCACTGGAATTGGGAGTGAGTTACATATGCAATACAGATTTTTGGGTAAATCACAAATAAAAGCTTCGATCATTGGCCTAGGAACATATACCTTCGGTGGCGGTGGGGATCACACCTCTTCCAATGATAAGGACTCTATTAATACAATCCATGCAGCGCTTGATAATGGCATTACCTTGATCGATACCGCTCCCTCTTATGGATGGGGACATTGTGAGCGGGTGGTCGGGGATGCGATCAGGGGTCGTCGAGACAAGGTAGTGATTGCCACTAAGTGTGGCGTTTGGTGGCAAGACAAACGCGGGTCTTACAATGGCATAAAAGATGGCAAAGAAAACTATATAAGCTTGCACCCAGATACCATTAAAATTGAAGTCGAAAATAGTCTTAAAAATCTCGGGACAGATTATCTTGATCTCCTTCAGTGCCACAAGCCAGCGATTCCTCCAGTTGAGACCCCCATTGCAGAGACAATGGATTGTCTTATGACGCTTAAAAAAGAAGGAAAAGTCAGAGCGATTGGTGTAAGTAATGTGTCTCTTGAGCAGCTTAAAGACTATGATGTTGCTGGGGAACTCTCTACCGACCAATTTAAATATAGCATGCTCACTAGAGACCCTGAGAAAGATATTCTTCCCTACTGTGATCGAAATAATATTTCGACGCTGACCTATTGGTCTCTGGAATATGGGCTTCTCACCGGTAAGGTTACCATCGATCGCGTATTCGATGAGGATGATTTCCGGTTAAATTCAGGAGAATGGCTTCCGTGGTTCAAAGAGGAGAATATTATTCGAATAACAGACATGTTTGCATCTTGGCGGGATATTTTAGAGCGGCATCGCTGTACCATTGCTCAACTAACACTCGCTTGGACAGCGGCCCAACCAGGAGCTACTCATATTTTATGTGGTGCGAAGACCGTGGCCCAGTCCACCCAAAATTCTGGAGCGGGATCACTATTTCTGGCGGAGGCTGAAATACAGCGTATGCGTGATAATGTGATTGCTTTGGGAGATCCTACTTAACTCGGAGATTTATAGCTAAAAAGCAAATCGTTGGTTTAATTTTTTATCTGCGTTGACAGTTCGTGAAACTAATTTTGTGTTATGGAGGTGCGTGTGTCTTCAAATTTTGTCAATTTTGTATTAATGCTTATTTTGAGGAATTCGTAATAACCTCAAATAACTTATAAAAATTAATAGTTCTGTGTCTTGTATTGGCGAGAACCATATCGCTAACTTGCTTTGATTTTAATCCCTCAAGATCAGAAGTCTGGGTGTATCTATCAAAATGGTTCACTTTTTTTATTATAATCTTTCTAGAGTATGAGACATGAGTGAAAATTTTAAAGAATTAGGGGGGGCGTCAACCAAAGATCCCACTTCGAAACAGCGTTGGCGTGCATCTCGCTTTTTGACTAAATTAACCTCTGAGGAGGAGCTTCTTAAGATCCGCGCTTTGGAGGAAAAAAAACGTAGTAAAAAAGGAAGTAAACATGTGGTGGAGTACTTCCATTTTGTCGAAGACAGTTACAGCCATTTATCCGCGCAGGTGTTGAAAAAGTTACCAGAGCGTTATGACGTCGAGATCTTATGTCACTTGGTAAGCGGGCCGCCGGGCGATAGTGCACCAGAGCTAGATATGTTGATGAAACTATCTCGAATTGATGCCCACCTTGTTGCACCGGAGTATGGTCTTGAGTTTCCTGAGCATCCAGGAGCTCCGGCTGAAAGTCTATGTCGCTTCGCAGAGGAAATTTTAGCGGCTCAAGGTCATAGAACATTCATCGACTGCGCGCAAGACATAGGACATGCTCTTTGGGCAGGGAACGAGGGCACCTTGAGAGACCTTGCACGAAAATATGGCCGGGTATGTTCTAACGATGTAAAAGATCGAATAGCGTCTGGTAACGCACGGCGGTCTGATTTGAAACATTATCTTGGGGCTATGTTTTTTTATGCCGGTGAATGGTACTGGGGAGTAGATCGGCTATATCACCTGGAAGCTCGCCTCGCTGAATTGGGTCTTGATAAACGCCCAAATAAACCTCTTTTAATATCGAGGCCTGAGATTGAATGGGGACCGTTGAAGGATGCCGGCACGCTAACTTTAGAGTTCTTCCCAACGATGCGAAGCCCATATGTTGCTATTATCTATGATCGCACCTTAAGACTCGCTAAAGAAACAGGAGTTCGGCTGGTATTGCGCCCAGTGTTACCAATGGTGATGCGAGGCCTAAAGACAACACATGATAAAGGTCGCTACATTTTTTGGGATGCCTCGAGAGAGGCGCGTGCGGCAGCGGTGCCGTTTGGCAATATTTTTGATAGCGTTGGAAAACCTGTGCGTGATTGTCATTCGCTGTTTGACTGGGCCTGTGAGTTAGGAAGGGAAAGGGAACTTTTTGGTAGCTTCTTAAGTTGCGTTTTCGCGAGGAGAATAAATACCAATACGCAGAAAGGTATGCGACAAGTTGTCGAAATGGCAGGGCTAGATTGGAAAGAGGCTAAGGTGCGTATCGGAAATCTCGGATGGGAGGATTTGCTAGAGACGAATAGAAAAGCGTTGTACGAAGCTGGTATCTGGGGTACTCCGGCCTTTAGATTACTAAACAAGGATGGAGAAGAGCTCGTATCCCTTTGGGGGCAGGATCGTTTGTGGTTGCTCTCAAGAAAAATTCAAAGATATCTTGAGAGTGGGAAGAACTGGCTCTGATATAGAATTAAGGTTCTAAAAAGATATTTAAAAATTAATAAATTTCAATCAAAGATATGCCAGAATTCTGTGAAAATTTAGAGAAATACCAACCTTCTCATGAACTAATAATGAATCACTTTTTGGAGAACAATTTTGGGGTTAGAATTTTTTACAGCTTCGTTGATCAATCTTCTCGTTAATTTAAGTTATTCAATCCTTGCTCTTGTTGTCGGGGTTTATGGCCTTTTGTGGGTCGATGACAAACTATTGAAGAACATAGACCTGGAAGAGGAAATGAAGAAAGGTAATGTTGCGGTAGCAATATTTGCCTCAACAATCTTAATTTTTGTTGCGTTAATTATTGCTTTTGGTTTCCGAGGCTAAATAGATGTCTCGGGACGGATGGACCTCTTTAGCTCTATTCTTTTCTATCTGCTTTTTATTATTTTTCAATAGTTTCACTGATACTACTAACCCAGTGTTATCACAGTTGGCTCGGCCTGGCGCAAGTAACTTTCGCGCTCCTGAAAACCTTCCGAGGGGTGCACCATCAACAACAAAAGATAACTATATCTATGACAAGAAAGGCGCACTCTATATTATCCCTATTGATAAGCGGTTGCTCCCAGAGAAACTTGCGGCAGAGTTAGCTGGACGCAAGCAAGGCCATGTGGTTCCCTTTGGCTATCGAGGAATTGGAACCATTAACATGTCAGCGCCCTCGACTAGCCGTGCACATTATTTAGTAAATGAGTATTTAGAAGGGTATGAGCCCTACCCGGTCAAGAACATAATGGAGCCGCTTTATGTTATATCTCAAAGAAAACAGTATCAGCTTGATGCTCGGCAATACTCGGGTCGCCAAGAGGTGTGGCAAACAAGTCGAGAGGCATATCGTTTCTCACGAGGTGATTGTGAGGACCACGCGCTTTTGCTGGCTGATTGGCTGATTGCGATGGAAGAAGATGCGAGGGTAGTGCTTGGCGAGTACCGCGGTGGCGGTCATGCTTGGGTTGTATTGTTGAAGGATGGTAAAGAATATTTACTTGAGGCTACTAAAAAAAAAGGGGTTGAGTCGATCAAAGCCATATCCCATCGCTGCTTTACACAAAGATTACCAACCTGTTTACATGTTTAATCGTTCTGAGTTCTGGGAGAATATAGGTTCAAAGTATACAAGGAGCTACCAAGGAGATCATTGGCAAAAACAAAGTCAATACGATGTACCAACTTTACTGTAAATGGATCGAATTATGAGAAATTTTTATAAACTGAGATAAACGGAGGGATTAAATCAATGTCACGACGCGAGATTCTATTTACCCAAAAACTGCAAAGGTGTGTTGCGGTGAAAATTATTGCTTTGTCGTTGGTGGCTGTAAATTCTTCGGCAGACTGCCACGAATCGCTCGTCCGTCAAGAGGCTAATCCGGAAACTCCTATGGTTTCACCAGAACATTGTGATAGCTCGAAATCCATCAATGATTTATCGGAGGCTGAAAAAGTGCTAGATACTCCATTTATGTCGCCTGCTCGTCGGCCAAATCTTCCCTCGGATGATGAGGGTTGTATGCCCTCCGGAAGGTTAGGTTTGAAATTGGAAAGTGCTAAGTGAAGCTGTTGATAACAAATTGTAGTGATATTCCGTCTTCGATAACCGGCAAACAGATGCCAATTGTATATAAATCTTCATCATAATAATTCGGTTTTATAACAAGCGCTAGTACCATGAAATAACTCGATTAAAGTAAATTTTTACATAAAAAATAACGCCTTGGCATTAACCTTGCCACACAACGTATTGAAAAATCTGTAGAGAGTTGTATTATCATTTATGTGGGACAAGACCATTAATTTGTGTAAACTCGGGAATTGATAAAAATAGTTATTTAAATACGTGGTAACACTTACTTTAAAAATAATTTAACTGGAGTAGGGTAATGGGAAAAATAATAGGGTATGTATGTACGGCTATGGTGGCGGGCAGTTTTGTTTCGCATATCATAGCAGATGGTCATCCGCCACCGCCAGAGTGTGCGGATGCAGAAGCTATTATAGCCGAAGCGGGGATAAATCCGACCGATCTTGCAGTAACGTTTATGGGATCAGAAGGTGAGGGTATGGATCCGTTAATGGCTATTGCTGATAAGTTCTTCGGAGGCGATATGGAGGCTGCTGATGCCCTTATGGGCGGATTGGAATCTACTAACACAGATCCGGTGATGTGTGGGCACATATCAGAAGAAATGATGCATGAAATGATGCCCGACGGGATGATGCCTGGACCCGATGGGATGATGCACCATCCTGATGGGATGATGCCTGGACCCGATGGGATGATGCACCATCCTGATGGGATGATGCCTGAGGATGGCATGATGCACCATCCCGATGGGATGATGCCTGAGGATGGCATGATGCATGGTCCTGATATGATGCCCGGACCAGACGGCATGATGCCTAAAGACGGTATGATGCATGATCCCAATGGAATGATGATGCACGAGGAAGGTATGCCAATGACGATGGGAGAGCGTCCCCCAGAGTGCGATGCAGCTGAGGCAGTAATCATGGAGGCCGGGATTGATCCTGGAGCGTTTGCTGGAGTCATGTTCGAGCAATTTGAGAGTATGGATATGCCGCCGCCTCCAGAGCATGCGCCAGACAGTGCTCATGAAGAGTTCGATGGGATGATGGATGACAAACTTGACATGGCGGTTGCAGAGGAATTCTTTGCAGGAGATGTCGATGCGGCCGCTGGAGTTTTTGAGCAGTTGGACGAATTTGATGTAAGTCCTGAGGACTGCGGATATTTTCCTCCCGGTGCGGGACCACCTATGTAATATCGGGTGGCCAATCAGATAACTAATAATTGGTGATGGCAAGATGGCTCTCCACAGCGGGAGCCGTCAACGCCTCGAGCATGATCTTAAATAAGGAAAGAATCTGTGGCTTTTTAGCCCATCGAGTGGTCAAAAGGTCTTTGAGATAGCCCATAGAGTAGTGGAAAAAAAGAGTATAATTCCTGCAAATACGGTAAAACCGATGGCAAATTCTGGTTTGATTTTGTCATCTCTCCTCGGCTCTGTGTGTTGACCTATCGCGACTATCAGACGGATTACTTTGAAGGTTCCATATCCACACAAAAGAACGATAACTGCTAATCTAAAGTAATTAAAGCCAGATCCCCGAGGGAGACCCAGAGCTAGCTCCAATGGCGCAATTAATATCAGAAAGGCGCCTATATAGAGTACGGAAAGGTATGCGACACCGTATACCCAAAAGGCTTTTTGTAGTGGAGGTAGTTGTTCGAATGACATTATACCGTTTATTTTGAGAGAAAATATCGCACACAGTTACTATAAATAACGCACGATTGCAACCGCTTTTTGTAGTCATATCATAGTGGTTGCCGCTTATCGTTGACACCATATTTATTAAATGTTTATAGGTCGGAATATTATTTAGGAAATTGTGGCCGCGGTTTTGATGGAGGTTACATGCAATTGACAAGAAATAAGAGTTTGTGTCTCTTACGTCATGCGAAGTCTTCGTGGCTTCAAAGCGCATTAGCGGACTTCGATAGACCACTGTCTCCAAGGGGCATCAGAAATGCATCAGATTTAAACAAATTCTTGATTTCCAGAAACTTTATTTTTGACAAGATTCTGAGTAGCTCATCACGTCGAACGAAAGACACCTGTAGTATCGCGTTAGACGGGATCACTAGCCGCGATAACACAATTTTTACGGATTCATTGTATTCGGCTTCTGCCAATTCTATGATTAATATGATAAGAAGCCAGAACAATGATTTGAATACCATTCTGGTAGTTGGACATAACCCTTCTATTCATGAGGTTTTTGAAGTTCTTACTGGAAAAAATCTTATCAAATATCCGACTGGAACTTTTTCTGTAGTTCGTTGCCCTCTAGAGTGGGAAAATGTTTTAGATAATTTCTGTGAGGTTAGCAACTTTCTTCCTCCAAAACATTTATATGAGCTCTAATCATGATGGTGAGCCGCCTTTTCGGGAATGCGGCTAGATTTATTGTGTCGCTGAGTTACGAGCGCTAACTAATCCAAACCATTATTATCAGGGTTTTACCGACACCATTCCTTAGCCTTGAATCATCATCGAAATTCCTCATAGTCGAGATTAAAAAAGTTGGTTTTTTGTGCGACAGTCGGGTTTTTGGCGGATTTGGTGATATACTCAATGCTTGCGAGTCTGGTACGTAGTGTTTCTATGCGAGACAACGATGTATGTGAATTGTAAACATTGGAGCAGTTGCTGAGTCGCGATAAAGCCATGCTAAACATGGACTCGGTGTATTATTGAGTCAAGAGAATAGCCTAAGACCCCTCCTATCGCCCATATTGAGAAAAATACATTTGAATAATTATCCTTGGTATGAAGTTTTATCTGAGTATCATCGCAAGCACCTATCAGAAACTAGCGAGTGCTGTGCTATTGTTTTTGACATTGATGGGACGTTAATAGATCCGCGAGTGATGCAACTGGTAGTGCTCAAAGCGTATGATCAGGTCAATGCTAGTTCCTGGTTTCTCGATAAAGGATTGAATGACTTGACGATTTACGAAATATATATTCGTCAGCAGCTTCTAAAGTGGGCTATTCCAGCCACTGAGATTGATCATATCTGTGAATTTTATTATAAAAATCATTGGAGTGAGCAAACCGTTTTAGACACTGCCACACTCTATCCTGAGCTCTCGGGTTTGATGCAACAACTTTTTGAATCCTCGCGAACAGATGTCTTTTTTTGTACGGGCCGCCCAGAATTCATGCGTGAGTTGACGATCGAGAATCTACACAAAATATTGCCGAGTTACAGCGATCAAATAACTGGAGATCACTTACACATGAATTCCCGTGATTGGGAATATGTGGTGCAGGAGAAACGTAGGTCCATGGAGCAAGTGGTCTCCCGTCATAACGTAATTGCTTTTGTCGATAATGAACCAAGCAACTTAAATGGGCTCACATTTTTGCCTACGAGCTGTCTTCTTGTTCACGCAGATACAACTTACAAAGTTTATCAAGAAATGCCTGATCGCTGCTTGCAGATTAGTAATTACATCAACTATCCACCTTTTGTCGATACAGTCAGATAAGTAATTCAACGAATTAAGGAGAGTAGAGCATTTTTATTTTTCGGAAAATAAGGCGTTTAATGCACCCGCAAGTCTTATTCCACTTATAAGTATCCTCTCTTGAGCTACAGATTTGTTTTTTAACGCATATGCCTCTCCAAGCCGTGGTGTTTTTCTGAGTATGTTCATTGCTCCGAAGTCATAAACCTGATCTCTCAAGTTCTTTGATTCACGCGCCCAATCGGCGAAAGTTGCGGTTTGCCAATTTACGATATCCTCTGCGCTTGCGACATCGAGTTTTTTCGCGTACTCGTGGATTGAAAGATCATTCTCAATTAATAGCCCATCCCAAACCTGATGAAGATTAACCTTATTACTTGTATCTATCCATTTTATGTCTATGGCATTACCACCTCGATCATCTTTTCGTCCCACATGCAGTGGTTGATGGATATCGCCAGTAAAGTGAATGAAGAGACCAAGGGCCTGCCAGCGCTGTCGATTCGTTAATGCCGTGTCGGCAATCTTCATGTATTGGATGACAAGAGCTTTGAGCACATCTCCGTTTTGATTTCTAGCTGCGGTATTCAAGGTTTCTTTGTCATCTATATTGATGTAGTGCCACGGTCGGGTGTGACTCCAGCGTGGATTCGACTTAATTTTATCGGGCCAGATTGAGAGGTCTTCTAGTGACTTTCCTTCAGAAAAACTTTTGATAGCAGTTTTTGTACCGTCATGGAGGTGTCGCTCTGCAATGTTTGAGATGACCTTATGACCGTAGTCCCACCACGCATGAACAGGAGACATAACTGTTACTGAAATTAAACTAAGGATAATAAAATTTACTATTTTCAAAATAAAGAATCCATGCTCTGCTCGGTTCTTGAAAATCATAATACAGTTTTTATGATGGTACGATACTTTGTTCTCCTTTTGGCTGTCTCTATATTTATCTGCCTAGTCGAGTTCGCAAAAGAGTTTCCTCGCATTTTTATGACATTAGACAATATTTTGATAATACAACGACTCACTTCTGAACCATAAGGTAAGAAATAGCTTAACGTATCTATCCTATGTGATATCCTTCTTTGGATATGTTGTCTTCGTAAGGTTACGCTATTGTATTGGTTAAACGTGTAATATTTTTGTAATAAAAGTGTTTCCATGGCCACAGTGCGTCCAATAAAACAGTAGGTATTTGTATCTTTAACAAAGCGATGGTTTTACCCGATTCTAGGGATCTTGCGGGCAGGACGTTCAAAACTGAGTCAGTTTTTATATTTCCGGTGAGACAAGGTTTGTCGTCCCGGCGGCAGGACTGCCTTGATCACTCCAATGAGATAAATCGTCAAGCTTAGCTACTTGGTAATAATTGAAATACTGAATAATGACATTGTTCCGCTAACCTCGTTCCCGACTGCAATCATAGGGGTCGAATTAGGGCTGTCTCCAGCACTAATAAACTTTATGTCTTCTGGCCCGAGGTCTCCGACGGAAGCTAGACCGTCAACCGTATTGGCATCTTGCGTAAAGTCTCGTGGGTTTATATATTGCACAAATCTACTGAATTCAGGGGTTGTAATGTCATAAACCATTATTCCTCCGGTTGCTTCAAGTGCAATGAACGCATAGGTATTTGATCCAATTGTTGCTATCTCAACCGATTTAGGTTCGGGTCCCTTTTTTGTTGACCTATCTTCTTCAAAGGTTCCGTCTCCGCTAAAGCTCTTTGATCTTGAAAATGCGGCAACATGTTGCTCTTTATCCCAGTTGAATCCTGTGGGACCGAGGATGTTCGCTGTGATTTCTTCAAAATCATTGCCGCTATCAAATACGAGGGTGCCGGTGATGGCGTTCCATATGCTGAAAGAGCGTCCACCCATAGAATACATCTTAGTATATGTGCAATCGTCCGCTGGTTCTGCGTCCATTACGGAGGTGCATGGTGTCCCTGCTTGAGTAGCTTCAATGCCCATATCTTTGAGAATCTTGAAGCTCCTCAAAGTCATAGGGTGCTCTTTGTCCTCCATGTCGTTTTGGTCGGTATAAATGCCCGCCAATGCAGTCGCAGAAAAAATAACATCATCCGCATCTTTGATCCTGAGCTCATCTGTGTAGATTTCACCGTCTTTAATTTCGTTCCCTGAGCTGTCGAGACACTCATCATCCCCGTCCTCTGGCGAATCGCTGGCGGTGGGGTAACCGAACGACGCACAGTCAGGGTAGACTCTTGAGTCTCCCTCATTTGCTGTTACAAGGAAAGTAAGCCCACGGTGGTCAGTGAAAGTATCTGCTCCGTCTGGCATATATACACCGAGCAGAGGAACATTTCCCAAAATAATCTTGTCGTCGTTGATGAAATCTAATTCATTACCCTTGAGCATATGATCCTTAAAACCGAAGCCTCTCACGGACTCTAACTTGGGCTCTGCAGAGAGAGATACCGTCGCATAAGCATTATTTTCTTGAAGCATGATGTATGCTTCCGTGCTGTCAGGATGAATTGCGACGAATTCTGGTTCTATGTCTTTCGCGATCTGTCCATCACCACCAAATATCCTTTTAGCTCTCGCTCCAACTCTGGAGTTGTTATCGAGCACAGCTATCGCTGCAGTAATTGTTGTTACGGCTGTTTCACCAGTTCCTGTGGTTACTTCAGTATCGTTTTAGGCCGAAAAACCTATATTTGTATTTTTCGCAGAGGCTATCCCGCTACTGATATCGATTATATTGATTGATCCCTCAGGATCATTCGTGTAGTTCTGAGACGGTTCTCCCTCATTAGCAACTATGACATAATTACCATCTAAGGATATGGCTACTGAATCTGGGAGTGAACCTACTTTGATGGCTCTCTCATAGGTGGGGACTCCATTGATGACCGTATACATGACGACGAATCCAGGATCTTGCTTTGGCTCGGATTCTATTGCAATCGCTACTGTATCGCCATGAATTGCGACAGAGTTTACCCCTCCAAGCTTATCAGCGCTATAAACTAGGTTTGTTTGATCGGCCAATATATCTGAGACTACATCAATCGTAGATGTAGCTTCGGTACCCTTGTAAGGAGAAGTCGGAGTCGAAATATCAATAAGATCAACTTTTCCACTTAAAGCGTTGATAGCGTATATCATGTCGGATGCTACATGATGAGCAATAATCTCAGCAGCACTTTCTAGGTATTGTTCAGATTTGTATCGACCAATGAGCGTCAGTTTGATTGTTAAATTTAAAAGGTCCTGCCCGTCCTCTCCCTCGGCTCCAGGAGCGCCCGTTTCTCCCTGAGGACCTGTCGCGCCTACTACGCCTCTTTCACCATCATTTGCGCAGCCAGGGATACCAAGAGTAGCGCCTATCATTAAAACCATAAAAATTTTTCTGTTAATCATAGAAGTGTCCTGTAAATGGTTTTTTTAAATAAAGTTGTCAATAAATCTGGCGTTTTTATTACAAATTTTCTTTAAAGATTGCTTTTCGATTATGACGAGAGGGGATAAATTTATTTATAGTTTATCACCATTATTACCCGGTAAAGCATTTCCAATCAATTTTTGGAAACAAAGATTTTAGTAATTGATTCCTTGTCGGGTCAAAGCTTCTTGGAGCGGAGTTAGATATTCTTCATACATCCTCCATCGGTTAATGCCTGATTTAAATACCGGTTGTCGAACCTGAGATGCACTGAGAGTTGTCACCACACGTTGATTTTCATGGGGATTCTGACACGCAGTCTCATACTCGAGCTCACAAAAACTTATGATATCTGAAACGGACTTATCAAAATTTTTGATAAGGTCCTCGTATGAAATACGCATGAGGAATGAGGGGAATAGTTTTCTCCATTGCGACATAGTGGTTTGATAGCTTGCATAAGCGGCTGCTAATTCATCAAAGGCATATGTAAACTTCCAATTTTCATTGAATAATTGCCTATAGCAACCGAAACAGACATCCATAGCATTTCGATCAATATGAATGATCTTAGCGTTTGGTAAGCAAAGTCTTATGATACCAATCGCCCTATAATTTAGGAGTGCTTTGTCGGTGAATCGCGTTTTCTCACCACTGATTTTCTCAATTTTCTGTAGGTAAACATCACCGATTTCTTTCCATGCGTGATCCCCTAGTCGGGGAAGCCACTCTGAAAGGCTACCCCTTAGCCGATATTTGTTTTTAACTTGCACGGTGGAGTTTACAAAAAAGGGTATTTCTCCGAGTCCTTTCACCTCGGAGTGCGAGGATATTATTTGCTCAACTAAGGTTGTACCACTTCTTGGAAAACCAACAATAAATATTGGTGCCGCAGAATTATTGCCAACACCGGTATGGGACTTGATGAAGTCCGAATTGAGTATGTTTGTTAGTGATCTTTCTATTTCTTGATCTTCGAGGATATTATATTTTAGAGTCTCCCTTTTATTTAGATTTCCCTCCTCCAGATGTCTGAATGCATTACCATAATTGCCCCGAGATTCCTGAATACGGTATCCTGCAAAATGAGCATGATATTTTTCGTTTGGCTTATTACTGTTATTCGATAATTGAAAATCTATGCGTTGCAGATCTTTCGACGGATCTTGGGTTATGTCTGATCTATTCCAAAGCGGTTTTCCGTACCGCGGCGCCAGTATAAGTGCTTTGTCGAAGAGTTTATCTGCGCGCTTAAAGTGACCCAGATCTTTCAATGCGGAGCCTAGCGCATTTATGGTTATGGGATCATTCGGTTGTAGTTTGTATAACTTTTCAAGGTAAGGAATTGCCCTCTCAACATTACCCTCTGCTCTCATGGCAGCTGCATAATATGACAAGGATAGCTTATCCCGAGGTTTTTTTTTAAGGTACTCACAAGACTTCTCTATAAGTTCGTGATTCAGCGATAGGGTGAGGAGTCTTTGATAAAAATATTCTCGAAGTTGTTCCGCCCAGGGATTATCTTTTAGGATCTCTTGAACATATGCAAGTGACTTGTCTGTATCGTTTTGAGCTTTTAGTCGTTGTAACACTTCATACTCACTACAATGGACGACTTGGTTGGCTGTCTCTATCTTTAAAAGCCTTGTTTGGTTTTTTTTTCTGTGCATTTCGCTGTAATTTTTTTGTCGTTAAAAAAGTTGTTGTCTTCCTGCACAATATGACCCAGATTTGTGAGAGGTTTGTCGTTACTATTTGCCTATGTTCTCGAAAGTATGGAGTCCAACAGTAAAAAGATTACAAATTAATGTGATTGAAGGCACTCTGGTCGCTATTGTAGCGGCAGAAACTAAATCATTTCTAGTGAAGCATGGACCCCAAAAGAAGCATTGCACGGATTGTGTTAAAATAGTAAACCTAGGCATCTTGACACATTGCGCGGATGGGTGCCAATACGAGGCGACGGTCGGTCAGTTTGGTTTTTAACCTGCGCTTTTTGATACGATCGTTGCCATGACCTGTTCAATCGGTGTAAAGGGATTTGTATAATTTTATGCTTATAAAATGAGCGTACAGCGTATTTCTCATTGAGCTAAAACAGCTTATCATTACGAGTTGAATGGGTGGGCCAGTCACTTATGCTGAAACGCTATTTCGATAAGGAACGCGTTTATGAAAGACGATGATACAAAACTTTACAAGAGTGTCAGGGCCTATCAGAAGGCTTTAGTTGAATCAAAAATTACTGGTTCAAGCCTAGCGGGGGTATTTAGGGGTGCTGACCCACTCGCGATATCGAGCATATCCTCAAAACTTAGCGGTGATAAAGAAATCACTAGAGATACTATTTTTCCGATTTGGTCAATGTCAAAGCCTATCACAATAGTCGCGATGATGATTCTTTATGATCGCGGGTCATTCAGACTGGATGACCCAGTAAAAAAATATATCCCCTATTTTGCAGATTTAAAATGTCGACCTGAGGACCCAAATTCTCTCCCATATTGCTGTAAAAATGATCTTCTGATCATCCATTTGCTTACGCACCGGAGCGGATATGAATATTATGGCGATCAGGCTGGAGGGGGTCCAGACCTTAGGTTCCCATTCGCTGACCTCGATGATTTTTGTAAGCACATGGCCTGTCAGCCTCTCCCATTTGAGCCTGGAACAAATTATGTTTATGGACTTAACCAGGCGATATTAGGTAGGTTGGTAGAGATACTTTCTGGTCTGGAGTTTTTTGAGTTTTTGAAATTGGAAATATTTTCACCGTTGGGTATGGATAAAACAAAGTTCTCCATGACGCATGACGATAGACAGAATCTTCAACCGCTGTATAGAAAGACTAGCATGTCCGTTGGCGCGAATGCTGACAAAAGGATTGGTGTAGAGTATAAAATTGATCAAAACAATACGGGAATCACTACTGATTTTGACGAGCTGCGTTATGAGGAAGGAACTCGGTTGCAGTATGGGGGTGAAGGACTAGTGAGTACCTTTGACAATTACAGAAAGTTCTGCGAGATGTTGCTGATGTCAGGCATGTGCTGTGGTCAGCAATTAATATCTTTGAAATCTTTTCAGTTGATGAAGACAGTTGTAACACCTCACAGCATACGCAACGGACATTTCGATAATGGCTTCGGATTTGCCTACTCCTTTTTTGTACTGGAGGACAGCTCTCTTGATGGCACAGGCTCGCCGACAGGAATTTTTGGATGGTCGGGGTATCACAACACCCATTTTTGGGTTGATCAAAGTAATGACATCTATGGGCTATTTATGACGAGGACGACACCATTCACGTGGGAAATCCAAAAGCAATTTAGAGCCGCGGTCTATGGTGCATTGAGATAGTGAAGGAACAGTTGTGATTTGGCAATTTAGTAAATTTATTGGCATAACATTTAGCACACTCAGAGGTAAATCATGTTAGAAAATAATTCGGCTTATAAAAATCCACAATTCCTTATTTCGGCTGATGAATTAGGTAACAGGCGTCACGTTAACAATGTAAAAATATTTGATACCAATGTCGATTTTCAGATGTCTGCCTCAGGTCCTGTTATCGAATCAGGCCAGCGGATATATGAGAACGGAAAAATTTCTGGAGCAGGATTTATTGATCTTCTCAAAGAGTGGTCAGACCGTTCTTCTCCTCTTCCTTTTACTGTGCAATCCCGCGATCTTCTGGCTGAAAAAATCGGTCAAAGCGGTATAAGTAATGAATGCGAGGTTATCCTTTACTCTTCTGGCGCAATGATGTGGGCTACAAGGGCCTGGTGGGTTCTCTTCTACGCGGGTCATGAGAATATTAAAGTGCTGAATGGAAGCTACGGTGGCTGGATTGCATCTGGCGGGGAGGGATCGTCAGGGTTTAATGCATATGCACCCGAAATATTCACTCCAAGTTGGAGAAGCGATGCTTTTTCTCCTCTAAGCGTCGTAGAAAGTTCCCTCACTGGGGACGCTTGTACTTTAAATGCTCTCCCGGAGGAGGCACATAAGGGGTTAACGAGTAATCTCACGCACCGTAAGGGACATATTCCGGGGAGCTCATCATTGAGTGCTTCCAGCCTTTTTACAGGTGATTACTTTTTGGATGCCGAATCTTTGTCAATAGCCCTAGACAGCGTGGGGGCGTTATCTGCAAAGCCCGTTATTACATATTGTGGCGCTGGAATTGCAGCAACGGTTGATGCGTTTGCATTGAAATTAATGGGTAAGGATGACGTCTCAGTGTTTGATGGTTCTCTCGCGGAGTGGGCTCAGGATGATGCTCGAAAGTTACTAATGGGATCGTTTTAGGGAAACCACGTGGTGCTCCACTTGGCGCTTCGCTGCTAGACTCATGTTATAAAAAAACCTAAATCAATCAGGAGGGATAAACAGGCACAAAACCCAATCAAGTAAAACACGCTACGCAAACTGGGATTTCTCTCAGTTACGATCAAATAGTATGTAATTGTGTAAAACACCCTCGAGATAGCGTATATCCAAGTAATCGTAGCTAGCCTCTTTGGGTCGTAACCTGCCAAGACAGCGAGGAGAGCTAATCCCATCAGAGGTATGATATTTTCTAGTGAATTCCAAAACGTTCTGTGAGCACGAAAAAAAAACGATTCCTGAGTCAATGAGGGATCAACAACTCCAACCCGATACCCCTTTTGCATTCGATGAGCTAAAACGGCAACAATAAACTGGAATACTATGGTGAATAATATAAACCAAAGAGCAACGAAGGCTGACCCATATTCTTCCGACAAAAACGCAACTCCCGTGTCTGAATATCGAATTATCTAGAGCACAGCAAAGTGCCATTTTTTCACAATGTTGTCTTTTCATCTCTACAAAACGAGATCATTTTAAGTTTTGCGTTGATCTCATTACTTCTTTTACTCAAAAAGGTACAAATGCTTTGTTAAATACGGATTCATGATTTTTTATTGATGGTTAATTTACAGATTATTCTGTACTCAAAAAATCCAATATAAGTTGGGTCGATAATGAATAACCTTTTTAGGAGGGACTATCATAATAAGAGTAGCCTGCCTCTCAAGGATCGCGATAATCTTTTTGGAAGCGTTCTCGGCACGTAAAAATCCTTTGAGCATGAGATCAAATACAATATTAGAGCAGGTGAACGGCAATAACATCATTAATGAGTTCCACACTTTATCTCTTTCACTATAGGATAGCATGTATTATAAATTTTTTGAATTATGGTTCGCGACAACAAAAGGCTTACAGTACCAACTAGGGCAATAGATACAGACAGCGAGTACATAGTTATTTTTTTTTTAGTGGGTTGATTGTTGATGCGAAGAATATCCACAAATTTTATGTTAAATTTGTGATTGGGATTGATATTTAAAAAGACGGGGTAATAAAACCCGAGTTCCGTTAAAAAGATTGAAATGCCACAATAGGACTGTTTTAAAGCGATCTCATCAAAGCATAGATTCAGTTGTGTTGAAAAACTGGACATATAAGTGCCTATTGATAACTTTGCTGGGATTGTCCGGTGTTATCCATAATAGATGAGACAGCTAAACATTTTAACGATTACTTCTCTAGAGAGGACTTCTCTCGACGACAGACAGGACTTATTTGAGGGATCAGCGTGGATTTGAGGGACTTTATAGATGATGCTAAGAGTAAAATACTCGGTGAGAACGCTAAAGGGAAAGATGGGCGAGGGGGATTTGTCGATGGGGTTTCAAACATGCTCGGCAAAGGACAGGAGATGGCCAGCGATGCGGCTATTGCACTTGTGGATGATTTCAATCAGATGCTCCCCGTGCTTTCTTTGGCTGGATACAACCTGAGGGAGTTGGAGATAGAGCTTGGAGTTCCTCCAAAGATCATTTCTCATTTCATATTTGCGGACGAAAAAACTATTGAACCCAGTGTCGCACTCGAGAGACTAACAGATAATTCCCTGGGATATAATCTACTTAAAACCTTGATGTACGCTGAAAAGAATAAGCAGAAGATTTCGTTTAATGACATGGTATTTGGCCACATCGAAATCGAGTTAGGTGTTATTCCAAGTGTGAGATTGTGCTACGTGCCAGGCAGCGGCGAACGCCATTTGACTAGCGAACTTTCCAAACAATAAAGTCTGGAAGATGCTACTTTCAGCACCGGGTGAGTGACTATAAACTCGTAATTTCCGCGCTACAACAACCGGCATGAGTTTAATAAAAGCTCAGGCGGGCCTTTATATAGCGCTTCTCTTCCAAGGTTAAGCGCCAATTCGCCTGTGAGCTCCCACTTCCCAACCAATAATACTGTCCCAAGGGATTTGCACTTCAGACTCAGTGTCTAACCTGTGCACCGTTATATGCTTTTGGCTAGCGCCTGTGTTACTGAAGATACCGGGAGACACACAATGGCAGTAGTGCCGGACTCCGTCTACACCAAAAAAATCTAAGGCCACAGAGAACTCTCTCGTTAGCGCGTCCAGAAGTGAATATCTTTGCGAAACCGTTTCCATTTTTCCTCTCACTTTTTGTTTATATAATACTACGTCGATCGTCGTGCTAGTGGTTTAATATTTCCCCAATCTAATTAAAAGGATTATTGCATCAACACGAAATAACCACTCGACATTTTTCAAGGTCCAGGGCCTGTCGAAATTACAGAGATGAATGGGTACAGTTAAACTCAAAAGCGGTCGTTTGATATTCAGGTGTTTGCGCCAAGCACTTTTAACTGAGTCTAAAGTCACCGCCTGGGGTAAACAACGATGAAGGCTATAGTTTTAAAATAATTTTATCAGTGCTGTCATCGATTTTTATAAGACGCTTTTCTATCTGTGAGTTATGAGAAATAGTGATGACGTAAAAGCCCTTGAAGCCGAAAATTTTAGCCACTCCAAACTTGTCAGTCTCAGTTGCTACATGAGTTTTCCACCTCTGATTAATTAGATGAAGCCAGATCTTTCCGTTCAACGGTAGAGAAAGATCCCAATTTAAAAGACCTCGGTTATCTGGAATATTTTTGGGCTTTTCTCCAGCTCGGGATTTTTTAGTGAGTTTATTTAACAAAGTCCAAGCAACAATTCCGTTTACCTCCGGATGTGAGAATAGGACGGTCATATAATTTTCAGTCATTTCAGCACGTCGAAAGTCGCTAGGCGAGAAGTGCGGACTTGTATCGACCACCTCAAACTCGGTGGCCAGAATTGGTAATCCAAATATAGATAGGCGCTCCAAACGACGATATATCATATCTGGTGTTATGTCATTAGTCCTAAAACGTGCTTGCACTCCTATTCCCTCGATTGTTCCCCCATCTAGACGGATTGACTTTATCGTATTAATGTACTTTTGAATTCGATCTTGCTGTCGCGTTGGTGCTGAGATAATGCGGTTTTCATTAATGTATAGTGTCGAATAGTCATTAAGCCGATGTTTAGCCGCCAGCAAAAACCATTGCGCCATTGACTCTTGACCTAAAACTTCCTGGATATCTTGGTTTCCAAGAGGTTCATTCAAAACATCCCATGACACAACATCCCACTTTTCTGCAGCCTCAATAATCTGATTATTTACAAATTGGTTAAGCCCCTCTGTATCAGTAACACTTTTATAACGTAACGCATCTTTGTGCATATGTCTCCATCCGGGCCAAATTAGGGTATGCCCTCTGACAGTGATAGCATTCTCTCTTGCCCAAGCCAAGACCTCAGGGACATTTTTGGTGAGGGTATCCTTGTGTTTGAATTTGAGAGCATTTTCAAAACCAATTTGATTACCAAATAAGTGCACATATTTGCGGATCATATTGAATTGCTTTACACCAAATACTGTTCCGAACTGAAAATCATGTCGAACTAGTTCTGCATCAATCATCGCACCCGAAATTGGATTATCAAAACCATCCTCTAACATCAGGGTTAACTGTTTTTTGCGATAGCGTTCAATCCGTTGCTGGGCGCCATTTCGCCAAGCCTTCTTACCAATCCACTCTTTATTATTTGCGTGCTCTTCAATTAATTTCTCAATACCCGATAGATCACTGCCATCATATATGGTTGCACTAAGTGGTAGACCGAAAAAATAAAATATTAGGACCAAAACGATTCTTGTTTTTATTTTTTTATTTTTAATATTCACCAGCGACCAAAGCTCCTTTTTATGTGTGCTTGTCAGAGGATAGCACATAAATTTTGGTGATCAGATCTCGACAAAACTCAATCAGGTGAAGTATTCTAGCGGTAATAGTAGAGAATTACGTCGCGCTTTTTTAAATTTTTATTTATAAAATCGGTATCATACGCTTTGATCAGAGTTTGAAATATGCAACTGCAAAGCAAAGGTGTATTAATGAGAAACGGAACATCAAAAACATGGAGATTATATTTTGGATGAAGTCCTTGTGACGGGTGGATCTGGTTTTATTGCACTCCATTGCATTCAACAACTCTTGGATCAGGGTTTCAAGGTGCGATGCACCGTTCGTTCCGAAAAAAAGAGATTGGAAGTAATGAAAGCGATGGAGCACCATTCCTCGAACCCAGATTTTTTAACGATTGTCTTTGCAGACTTGCTACTTGACGAGGGGTGGGAAGACGCGGTGAAGGGGTGTAGATATGTACTCCACACTGCATCGCCCTTTGTTACACAAGCGCCAACCAATGAAGATGTTTTAATAAGACCAGCTGTTGATGGAACGATTAGATTGCTAAATGCGTGTACGGTGCATCAAGTTGAAAAAGTCGTCTTGACATCCTCATTTGCAGCCATTTGCTATGGTCATGCTGAGCACAAAATCTATGATGAAAGTGATTGGACTCAGTATAATGACAAATCTGTTACTGCCTATGCAAAAAGTAAAACACTTGCTGAAAAGACTGCATGGGATTTCGTCCAATCGCTAGATGAGAAAAGACGATTTAAACTAACTGTCTTGAATCCAGTTGGTGTTATGGGACCAATGCTTTCTGATGACGTTGGTACTACAAATGCAGAACTTTTGCTGTTATTGAAAGGAAAGTTTCCAAGGGTTCCAAAACTTCATGTTGGATGGGTTGATGTAAGAGATGTCGCTAAGGCACATATTACTGCAATGACATGTTCAAACACGGATAGTGAGAGAATTATTTTATGTGAGAAAGAGTTCTGGCTAGTTGAAATAGCAGAAATTTTTAGAAAAACTGGGTTTTTGAGGCCATCACTCAAAGAGATGCCAAATATTATAATGAAGATCTTAGCTCTATTCATAAGGGATCTTTCGGGAATTGCCAATTATGTTGGGCAAGAGATTTATGCGAACAAGGATAAAGCGAAAGGCATCTTTGACTGGGAATTTATTTCGATTGAAGAATCGGCGGCAGAAACGGCACATCAGCTTGACAGAATGGGTTTGGTCGACTGAATCATAATTATTTTTCTGAAAGTACACGGCATATGATTAAACTGTTTCATTTTTGCTAACCGATACATCGGTGCACGCGATATTTGTTTTTTTATGGCAACCCGACAAAAAGTAAGGGTAAAAGAGTTATTGAGTCTCAGCTGAATTAATGTTTTTGGGGCGAACATGCGAATTTCTTTTGATTGTTGGGTATTCTGCCTTTTAGCTTTTTTTTTGACAAGTTATGCTGGTGCCGATGTCCAAGAAAACCCTGAAAATATTGATGGAGCTCGTAGCTTCGTTTACAAAAAAGTTGATGATGCAAAACTCAGGCTTCATATTTTTGGTGGCGATAGTGATCAACTTGCATCCAGACCTTTGATATTATTCTTTTTTGGTGGCGGTTTTAGACAAGGGTCAGTGACGCAGTTTGTACCACATTGTAGGCTTTTAGCTAACCTAGGAATGATGTCAGTTGTGGCTGATTACAGGGTAAAGTTAAGGCATGGGACTACTCCCGCTGAAGCGATAGAAGATGGGATAGACGCGATTCTTTGGTTAAGAGCTAGATCTAGTGAGCTAAATTTCAATCCGAAGAAAGTTATTGCTGGGGGTGGATCGTCTGGTGGGTATCTCGCTGCTGTTGCTGCGCATCTCGATGTTGATACAGGGACGGAAGGTCTAAGTAGTAGGCCTAATGCTCTAGCTCTTTTCAACCCGGCACTAGGATATCCAGAGAGTAGGTGGAGATCCTCATATGAATTTGAAAAGTACTCTCCCTATCTGAATCTCGATGATAGCTCTGTTCCAACCTTTATTGCCCATGGCAAAGACGATAGTGTGGTCCCATATTTACATGCAAAAAAATACTGCGAAAAACTTAAGGATCTTGGTGGTTACTGCGAGTTACATGGTTATACTAAAGCTGAACATGCCTTTTTTAACGTGAACAAGCATCAAGGCAGGTACTACCGAGACACGACCTCCAAACTTATAAAATTCCTACAATTGAATAGTTATCTTTAACTACAGGACGGTCTAGGTGATGATAAGCATAAAAAATTTTGCTCCTCAGAATTTTGCCATTTTTGAGTTTTTTCGTTTTATCATTGACAACCATGGCGAACGGAAGAATTGCTTCAATCTGAGACTTATACTTTTTTTGATTGCATCAAACCCACTTTATGGAAGTAGCGAAGATGCAATTTTCAATATCGCTTATGGTGATCTCCATCCTCTTCAGACTATGGATTTTTATCCCGGTAGCTCTAAACGATCGATTATGTATCTTCATGGCAAGGGTTGGATTGCCGGTGACAAACGTGACCTATATCAGGGGATAAAGCCTTTCATCAGCGGCGAATTCAATGTATTTAGTGTGAATTTTAAAGTTGGTCATGCAACCGCACCGAAAGCTATTGAAGACGTACTTTGCGCTTACCAATATATCGAATCCTACTCAGAGTCAGTTGGGCTTTCACCTCAACACATATCCATTATGGGCCGAAGCGCAGGTGGGCATCTCGCGCTTACAGCTGGCTTGATCATTTCGAGTAATAAAAGCCACATCTGCAAATCAAGCTATCCTCCATACGCAGTGGTAAGTTTGTTTGGCATCACAGATTTGCTGGGGCTGCACCAGTATGATACAAACTCCCCATTAGCCAATCCAAACCATGATTTTCCTAGAAAATGGATTGGCGATTCTTCTAGAGTGGCATCGATTTCTCAACAGTTTTCACCAATAAATCTCATTCACCCGCAAGCTCCAAAAATCCTCTCTTTTCACGGTACAAAAGATTTGGTTGTGCCTTTCCGGCAGGCGCAACGGTTTCATGATTTACTTGAGACTCCTAATGAGCTTTATCCCATGCAGGGTAAAAAACATGGCGATTTTGGACCTAACGGTTGGGGAATGATTTTTTCAAGGATAGAGACCTTTTTGGGCTCATAAAACTTATTAAAAGAATGACATGTTTTTTGGTGTAAGATCCCGATGCGGTCTATGTCGCTGAAAAGGCTCAAACCACTGAGTGTATGGATTATGGTAATTAAGAGGCGCATCGGTAATGAAAAGATTAATTTTTGAAGGTAAGGTAATATTTCTGCAAAATTGAAATACTATGGTATCCCATAAAGCGCTTAAAATAACTATAATCTCTTATTTGCTCACCTCCTGTGAACTTACCGGGTCACTTTTTTACGAGAGTATCGACGAGTATCTCGGTGATTACTTAAAGGAATTTACTAATTTTTCTGAGCAACAAAAGTCTCAAATTGACAATTTTACTAGTGATTACAAAGAATTTTTAGCAAAAAAAGAGCTAATAAAAATAAGAGCGATACTCGTAGAGCTCAAAGGAATTAATCATGGAAATGTTGAAACATTAGTAGTGTCAACAGAATCTAATTTCCGTGCGTTTTTGAAAACCACAAATCGGTATTTTGAGCAACATTTTGTTGCGCTATCAAAAACTCTTACAGACCCCCAAATTTTACAGATCAAAGATTACCTTACTTTTACAAAAGACAAAAATTTAAACGACATAGAAGAAAAAAACTTCTCTACAAAGGTCCTGGATCGGTATAGAAATGGATTTAAAAGAGTTGGTATAATACTTGACAAGAATCAGATAGAAATGATTTCTAAGAGCTCTCATGGCTTGCATGAACTTGCCTCAGAATGGAGAGGATTCCAAAATAACTGGACTAGTGATCTCACCGAATTACTATTTAGAAAAAATGAGCCAAACTTTGAGATTGCTCTTATTCTTCATTTAAGGCGACAAAACGAGATTGGTGATACTGATTTCAGGAAGAGGGTTGAAGAAAATCGGTTGATAATCAACGGTATAGTAGTAAAGATTTTTTCCTCACTCTCTCCTGATCAGAGGAGGAAATTTTTTCAAAAGTTAGATTTCTTCATATCTGTTATTGACAGAGTCATTGCGAGACGGGGTGGATGAAACTTTAAAAAGCTCTTATTAGAAAAAACTACGAAGACATACAGATATTTTTATTTGGTGAATTTACTCGGTACACTGAACTAGGATCAAAATTAAACTTTACTAAAACAAACTAGGTAAAAAATTTTGCGTTCAAAGAATGCTGACAGCAAAGCTAATGAATCTTTTTCGTTAAGCACCGTTGAAAAGTCTTGTTGCGATAATGAGGCCTGTTGTGGTGTATCTGTTCCCGCTCAGAGGCTATCACCAAAAGTAGGGCGTAATGACCCATGTCCGTGCGGTAATGGCTACAAATATAAAAAATGTTGTGGTAGGCGGTTCTGAAATAAAGGAATTCTTTTGGTTTTGACATTGTCAATTGGCGCTAAAGAGTGCTAATAAAAGAGATGTCTGTGTTTGTAATGGTCAAAAGTGGGATCTTTTAAAACCTAAAGCCGGGGAATCATGGACATGCGCATGAAGTCATACTTTTTAATGTATTTGGGTGTTTTCTCTTTAATTTTACTCTATGCATGTGAAGCTGAAAAACATAGTGTTGGTAGTGAAGTTGCAGGATACGCCACTCTTGGAGTTTCTAAATATTATTTGGTGGAATTTGAGAACGATTTTCTTAAGATAGTTCGTGTGACTTATGAACCGGGAGAAAAATCAGGTATGCAGAGGTACGATCATTTTATTGGCCTGCATCTCACTGATATCGATAATTTGATTACAATGCCCGATGGAAGCGAAAGATCCGACAAAAGAGACGCACATTATGTTTGGGAATCTAAGGCCGGCGAAACGTACGCTATAAAAAATATGCGGGATCAGTCAACAGAGTCTATTTTTGTGCAATTAAAAGGTGACTATGAACCATCCGCTTCTTTTGTTGTAAATGGATTTGACTCAGAGGGGACTCAGATGATGCGGACACTTTTATTGGAGGGGGCTGGTTTCCGTGTCTACAAATCGGTGTTTCCTGAGGGAGCTACAGAGCCCGAGCATAGTCACAATGCCAAGGTGTCGGTGTTTGTAAATGGTGGTCATGTTAGGGTTCGAAATTCGACCGGCAAAGAAGTTGAGGTAAAACGAGTGCCAGGTGAGGCCGTTTATGGGGATGAGGTGGTTCATATGGCAAAAAATATGGGCCCAACCATGGAGGTAGTTATTTTTGAACTTATGTGAACAATCGGAAGAGTTTTTCAAATCAGTTTTCAGGATCAATTTTTATTGATTTTACTGAGGAATATGAAAGGTCTTTTTCCGAATTAAACATATTTTAAGTGGGTGGAAATCTGCTAGGATGTTTTAAATTGCCGTCACTGTAATAAACGCTTATGACCGAATTTATAAGAACACCAGATGAAAATTTTGTAGCGCTTGAGGACTTTAAATTTCGCCCTAATTATCATCAGTGGCAAGATATGAGAGTGCATTATCTCGATGAGGGACCAAGGGATGCCCCAGTTATGTTGTTACTTCATGGCATGCCTACGTGGAGTTACCTCTACCGAGACTTCATTATTCCATTATCACAGGCCGGATATAGATGCATAGCGCCGGATCATCTAGGATTTGGTCGATCGGACAAACCGACAGATATCCATTGGTACACTATTGCTCGGCATACCGAGGTTCTGTCCTCACTTCTGATCGATCTAGACCTGAAAAAGATTAATCTCGTTTGCCAGGACTGGGGGGGCCAATAGGTTTAGCGCAGGCTGCTATGATGCCTGATCGATTCGATAGATTAATCATAATGAATACTTGGTTACATCACTATGGTTACGAGTACTGCGAAAACGTTAAGCAATGGATCGCGGCATGGAAAGATGGAGGTTTTTTTGTCCGCGAAAAACCTGACGTCGCCCTTATACCATTATTGGATGCAGGGTTGATAACTCGTAGCGATCTTTACGAGGCATCGGTCAATGGGACAGAACCCCCCATGTCGGATAATACAAGACAAATGTATAACGGTTACTTCGCACCTTTAAAAAATCTACCTGACGAAGCGTACAATGGTTATCGGCGATTTCCGCTGTCAATCCCAATGGATAACTTCCATAACGGTAATGCCGTTGCTCAGGAGATGTACTATCAAATACTTTTAAGATGGAGCAAAAAAGTCGACTTTATCTGGAGTCTTGAGGATGAAATCTTTACTGAGAGTCTCGGTAGGGATTGGTGCAAACGGATGAATGGTTTTTTTACTCCCGTTGCTGGTGCTGGACACTTTCTTCAAAACACTCACGCTAGAGAGATAGTAAATCATATTCTTAGCAACGCCTGAAAAAATACGTTGATGAAACAGTTTATGAGCCAATATTTGCTTGCGTACCAGCAATAAATGCTAAGTTTGTGTAAATCGCTGGTTTAAATTGAAACACTTTTTGACGTTTTTAATAGTCAGAGAAGCCATATATGTGACGAGCAATTATCACGGTGATCCCAGGTATGTCATTAAGTTAGCGATAGAGTGTGAAACGTTTTCTAATAATTTTTCTCAACATCTTTTTGATGTTATTTAGAACTTTTGGGACGATTGATTATGTTTAAAAAGAAGTTCCATAATTCTGTAATCATAAAAAAAACATATACATTGAGATTCCAATGAACCACATTGCTAATAATTTCCTAAGAACACCCTGAGATAAATGATGAGCAATTTCAGCTCCGTATTTCGCAGTAAAAATACTGGTAGCTGAGATCCCAATTAATGCAGGTAAATATACATACCCAAGACTCAAATTCGGCAACACCTTGATATTCATTCCAGCAATAATATATCCAAGCGTTCCAAAAATTGCGATTGGTATACCACATGCAGCAGAGGTACCAATTGCGGTCTTAAGATTTAATCCTATCGCTCTAAAATATGGCACTGAGAATGTACCCCCGCCTATACCAAGAATCGACGACAGAAATCCAATTGAAGTGCCAGCAAAAACTGACTTAGGCCTACTTGAGTTAATGTCTGTTTTTGTGAAACGAATATCAAAAAGAGTTTGAAAACCAACAAGGGCTAAAAATGTGGCGATTGTGATCTTAAGTGTTATTCCTGTAATTTGTCCGGCGAATATCGCTCCAAAAAAAGAGCCGAACACAATACCCATTGAAATAACTTTTAGTTGGCTGAAGTCTATGGATTCTTTTTTCTTGTGGGCATTTGAAGAGGATAAGCTGGTAAAAATAATACAAGAAATAGAAGATCCTGTAGCAAGATGGATAATAATCTCGCTATTGAATCCCAAATTAACGAATGTTCCTATTAATACTGGAACAATTATAAGTCCTCCACCAATACCAAACATGCCTGCCAAGAGACCTGCTAAAATTCCTAGTGTTGAGAAAATAAGAATTTCTTCAAACATTTTAAAACTCTTTGACAGCCCACACATCTAGAAAGTTTGTGGTCACCTCATCCCTCGTTAAAGTCTGACGAAAAAGGTAAATTTATTTAGCAGGTTGCAGTCTCTATCAAACTCTTTGCCTGATCTATTGTAGCGTATTGTAGTAATATAAATGCTGTTAGCACGTCAAATGTGGGTAACTTCAAAATTCGGTCGTAGATGAAATTACACCTTGGCGAGAACAGTTTAAGAAGTGTAGTCTTTTTACCTGTTTTGTCTATGGTGTGAAAATTTAATACTTGATCATCACAGAAAAACGTCCAATTTTGATCTTCAATAGAAACCTGCCACACAAAGAGTGTTAAAAAATGGATTTAAGACATTTTGCAATGAACAAGAGGTACGGGAAGCAATTATCGCAGATTTGTAAAATGCAGAGAAAGAGGCTTAACTTTTGTTACACTCGTCGACCGCACCAACGCGCAAGATTTTCCGCTGAAAGTTAAAAACTTAGGTCCTTTCTACTTCAAAAGGACCGAACTAACCCTTACATATCGGGGGGGGGGGAGTGAGGTATTTTTTCAATAAGAAAACTCAAAAAGCAACATGTGTATGGCGTGCACAGAGCACTTCATCGGCTTTATAGAGCTCCCGAAGCTTTGTTACCTCACTATGTAGCATAAGGTTAAAACAGCTAGGTTCACTTTCAAGGGCTTTAAAATGCCTATTGTTTGTCTACTCTTAATAGCTTAGCAGCTTCCCAGCTT
>MDTB01032059.1_pt1 | contig 42996 bp, 41 predicted proteins | sample 811161 | NCBI WGS metagenome assembly MDTB01 (sample SAMN05326650, study PRJNA326480) | marine metagenome | isolation source: seawater | place: Mediterranean Sea | collected 2009 | reverse complement strand
TATAATGCGGAAACGCCAGTATTCACTTATCCTTTTCAGCACAAGCTTGATGGCTTTTATTGTGGACCGCCACCATATATTTCTGATGAATTGATAAAAGAAAATTTAGAAAAATTTTCTACCCATGAATTTTGTTTATGGCTTTTTTCGGAAGGAAAAAAATCTAATGTTACACAAGATATTTTTCCCTCATGGCATAAAAATGATTGGAATTTAGAAAAATTTGTTAACTATGGAGAAAGTATTGGCTTTTCTGAAGTTAATAAAAGTGAATATGGAAAATTTAATTTTGACATACTTAATAAAAAAAATCGTGAGGCCTCCGATAAAAAGCCTCTTAGCCAGTATGTAAACTTCATTAAGTAGTTCATGACATTTAGTATTAAAAATTTTCAAATCGGTTCTTCAAGAACATTCATAATTTCAGAAATTGGAAATAATCATAATGGTTCGTTTGATAAAGCAATTCAAATGATAGACGATTCGATTGATATAGGCGTTGATTGTGTCAAATTCCAAATGAGGCACATTGATAAAGTATATAGAAATAGAAGTCTCATGAAGGATGGCGAAGATCTAGGGACAGAATATGTTATCGATTTGCTCAAAAAGTTTGAGTTAACTTCTGAAGAACATAAAAAAGTTTCTGAATATTGCAAACAAAAAAATATTCTTTATATGTGTACTGCTTGGGATGATAAAAGTGTTGATGTTTTAGAATCATATGATGTAAGTGCATACAAAGTTGCTTCAGCAGATTTGACTAATATGCCTTTATTAGAAAAATTATCCTTAACTAAGAAGCCATTAATATTGTCAACTGGCATGAGCAAAGAAGACGAAATTTTAAAAACTGTATCTTTTTTAAAATCAAGGAATATATCTTTTGCTCTTCTTCATTGTAATAGCACTTATCCTGCTCCAATTCATGATATTAACCTTAAGTGGATGCAAAAGTTAAAAGAAATTCACCCAATTACCGGATATTCTGGCCATGAGAGAGGCATCAATGTAACACTAGCTGCAGTTGCTCTTGGAGCATCAATAGTGGAAAGACATTATACTCTCGATAGAGAAATGGAGGGCCCTGATCATGCTGCAAGCCTATTAAAAGATGAGTTTAATGATTTGGTCATAGGTATTAGAGAAATTGAAGAATCACTTGGCAATGGAGAAGATAGGATCTTGTCTCAAGGTGAAATGATTAACAGAGAAAATTTAAGTAAAAGTCTCGTCTCAACAATGCATATTAAAAAAGATACAAAACTAGAAAAAAAACATATAAAGGTTTGTAGCCCTGGCCAGGGATTATCTCCTCAATATTTTGAAGAACTAATTGGTTCAGTTATAAAAAGAGATATTAAATCAGAGGACTTTTTTTTCATGTCTGACATTAATGGCACTCTTATAAAGCCAGAAGATTATATATTTAAACTTAAATGGGGCATCCCTGTTCGTTATCATGATTATGAGGAATACTCTTCTAAGATAAACCCAGATATTTTTGAATTCCATTTATCATATTCAGATATGGACTTAGATCCAAAAGATTACATAAAAGAAATCAATCAATCGGGTTTTGTTGTTCATGCGCCTGAACTTTTTTCTAAAAGTAGGTTAATGGATCTCGCAACCCCTGACGAAGACTACAGGAAAGAATCAATCTTTGAAACACAAAGAGTTGTTAATATTACAAGAGATCTCAAATCTTTTTTTCCTAATACGGAAAAACCATTAATAGTTGCAAATATAGGTGGTTTTTCAATGGATGAAAATATTTCAAAGAATGAAATCGAATCATATTATGAAAGATTTTCAGATAGTTTGAAGAAAATTGATTTTGAGGGTGTGGAACTCATACCTCAAAATATGGCACCATTCCCATGGCATTTTGGAGGACAAAGATATCAGAACATGTTTATTTCAGTTGAAGACATTATTCATTACTGTGAAAAATATAACTTAAGAATGTGTTTTGATATTTCTCATTGTATGCTGGCATGCAATCATTTTGGATATGATTTTTATGAATTTAGTGAAAAGATATCTCCTTATACTGCTCATATTCATATCGGAGATGCTGAGGGCGTAAATGGTGAAGGCCTTCAAATTGGCGAAGGAGAAATAAATTTTTCTAAATTAGGTAAAATTCTTAAAAAAGGTTGTCCAGATGCTTCTTTTATTCCTGAAATATGGCAGGGACACAAAAATGGTGGCGAAGATTTTTGGATCGCATTAAATAAACTACAGGGATTATTGTGAAAGATAAAATTATTGAATTAATTTATAGCTCTATTGAAATCAAAACAAAATTTATGAATGATGAGAATATTATTTCAGAAATTGAAAAGCTATCATTGGCTTGTCTTAATTCTCTCAAACAAGGTGGAAAGATTATTTTTGCTGGTAATGGTGGCAGCTTTGGTGATTCACAACATATTTCTGCAGAATTTACATCTAGATTTTTATTTGATAGAGAGCCATTATCTTCAATAGCATTAGGTACAAACAGTTCCTCTATGTCAGCAATTGGTAATGATTATGGATATGATCAAGTCTTTGCAAGAGAGCTCAAAGCAGTTGGAAAACAAAAAGATATATTTATCCCGATCACAACAAGTGGAAATAGTCCAAATATAATTGAGGCAATAAATATAGCCAAATTGCTTGAAATCAAAACGACATGCTTAACTGGCAATGATGGTGGAAAGATTAAAGGAATTTGTGATTGTATTATTGTGCCCTCAAAAGCAACTGAAAGAATTCAAGAGTGTCATATACTAATTGGCCACATAGTCTGTGCAATTGTTGAGAATGAATATTTCAAATGAAAAATAAAAAAAAAATTGTAGCAATAATTCCAGCTAGATCAGGGTCAAAAGGAATACCCTCTAAAAATATTATTAATTTTTGCAATAAACCACTAATCGCATGGTCCATATTACATGCTAAGAATACTAAGGAAATAGACTCAGTTTGGGTATCATCTGATGGAGATGAAATTCTAGAAGAGGCAAAAAAATTTGGAGCTTACACTATAAAAAGACCAAAAAATATATCCTCGGGCTCTTCTTCATCTGAAAGTGCATGGCAACATGCTGTAAATCACATTGAAAAAAAAGTAGGTGCTTTTGACTATATAGTTGGAATGCAAGCAACTTCACCAATTAGAGAACCTAATGATCTTTCTTTAGCAATAAGAAAAGTACTAAAAAATAACTTAGATTCGTTACTGTCTGTTTCTGAATTAGAGGATTATTTTATTTGGGAATTAAAAAACGATGAGCCCATACCAGTCAATTACAATAAAGACGATAGAAAAATGAGACAAAGTATAAATAAATCATATTTAGAAAATGGATCTTTTTATATCTTTACGCCAGAATTACTTAAAAAGAATAAAAATAGATTGGGTGGTAAAATTGGTATCTACTTGATGGATAAATTTAAGATGTTTCAGATTGACAACGAAGAAGATATCAAATTATGTGAATCTGTTATGAAGGGCTATGGATTGGATCTTTATGAGTAAATATTTAGATAGTTTGTTTGGACTTAAAGGTAAAGTTGCCATAGTAGTTGGAGCTTCTCGAGGAATTGGTATGAGTATTGCCGAAGGTCTTCAAAATGCCGGAGCTGAGGTTTATGGGTTTGGAAGGACAGAGACTTCAGCACTAAACAAAACACCAAAATTTGAATATAAAAGCGTTGATTTTTTAAAAAACGAAAATATAGAAAAAGAATTTTCATCAATAAATATTCGCAAGGGAAGCATCAATATCTTGGTTAATGCAGCAGGTATCACTATACCTAATGACAATAGTATGGATTCATTTAGAGAAACTTTTAAAACTAATTTATATTTAGCGTATGAGTCTTCAATTATGTTTTCAGAGCTAAAAGAAGATTCATCTCTCGCATCAATAATTAATATTACCTCCATAGGAGCTGAAATTGGATTTCCAAACAATCCTGCATACATTGCATCAAAAGCTGCACTGAAAAACATGACTAAAGGCCTAGCAATTGACTTTGCTAGTAAAAATATAAGAGTAAATAATATTTCACCTGGTTACATTGATACTGCAATGACAAAAGAAAGTTTATTAGATGCTGAAAAAAAAGAAAAAAGACTAAATAGAATGATAATTAAAAGATGGGGTAAAACTAAAGACATCGTTGGTGCATCAATTTTTCTTGCTTCAGATTCATCTTCATATATGACAGGCACTGATATCACTATTGATGGAGGATGGATTGCAAATGGCCTCACGGACTAAAAAAATAGGTTTTATGCAGGGTCGTCTTTCAGATATTGTTGATGGAAAAATACAAGCCTTTCCATGGAATAATTGGAAAAATGAATTTTGTGATGCAAAAAAAATTAATATCAATAATATTGAGTGGACGCTAGACCAAAAAGATTTATATAAAAATCCTTTAATGAGTATTAAAGGGAGAAGTGACATCAAGAGTCTTTGCAGAAAATTTTCTATTAAAATACCCTCTCTAACAGGTGACTGTTTTATGCAAGCTCCATTCTGGAAAGCCAACAAAAGATTCGAAAAGATTTATAAAAGAGATTTTAAAGAAATATTAAAGTCATGTAGTGAGTTAGATATTAATATTATTGTCCTCCCATTAGTAGATGCAGGCTCTATTGACTCGCAAAAACAAGAAAATATTTTAATAGAATTCTTAGTTGAGATAACTGATTATCTTCAAAAAAACAATATCAAGGTTGCTTTTGAATCAGATTATAAACCTCAAGAGTTTAAAGTATTTTTAAGCAACCTTGACGAGAAGGCTTTCGGAGTAAATTATGATATTGGAAACTCTGCATCATTGGGATTTGATCCAAATGAAGAATTTTCACTATATGGAGACAGAATTTCTAATGTGCATGTAAAAGACAGAGCATACAAAGGTACAACAGTGCCGCTAGGAGCTGGAGATGCAGATTTTGAACTAGTATTTAGTTTGTTGAAGTCAATTAATTATAATGGAAATTATATATTACAAACTGCCAGAGCATATGATGGAGAGCATATTAGAATGATCGAAAAATATAAAAATATGTTACTGGAATGGATAAAAAAATAATGGATCTTAACTTAAAAAACAAAAGGGTAATTGTTACAGGATCTTCTAAAGGCATTGGATTAGAAATACTCACAAAATTTATAGATGAGGAAGCTAACGTCATTATGAATTCTAGAAATGAATCTGCAATTGATCAAATCAAGAATAAAAAAAATTGTAATTTTATTCAAGCAGATGTATCAAAACCGGAAGGAGCAGAATTTTTAATAAATAAAAGCATTGAATTATTAGGTGGCATTGATATTTTGATTTGTAATGTGGGTAGTGGCAAATCTGTAAAACCAGGAAATGAAAATTTTTCAGAATGGCAAGAAGTTTTCTCGAAAAATTTTTTTAGTGCCACAAATTGTATTGAGAGCGCAAAATCACATCTATCAAAATCTAATGGTTGTATTGTATGTATATCTTCAATATGTGGCAGTGAATTTATCGAAGGCGCACCCGTAACTTATAGTGTTGCAAAATCTTCAATTAATTCTTACGTGAAACTAATATCTAGAAGTTTGTCTGATAATAATATTAGAATAAACGCTATTTCTCCTGGTAACATAATTTTTGATGGATCTACATGGGAAAACAAAATTAAAAAGAATTCAGATGCTGTTCAAACTATGCTAATGGAAAACGTTCCTCTAAAACGTTTTGGAGACGCTACTGAGGTTGCAAATCTAGCACTATATTTAAGCTCAGATTTATCAAGTTTTATAACAGGTGCTGTATGGACTATCGACGGGGGTCAAACTAGAAGTATCTAATATAATTATGAAAAAAGATTATTTAAATATTGAAAAAAAAGTAGTTGTAATTACTGGCGCTGCAGGACTACTGGGAATGCAATATGTCGAAGCAATTGCTAGTCATGGAGCAAACTTAATACTAATTGATCTAGATAAATCAAGAGTTGACGATATCTGTAAAGATATTATTCGTGAATACAAAATTAAAGCAATTGGTTTTGGAATAGATATAACTGATGAAGAGCAAGTTAAAAGCTCTGCAGATGAGTCGCTTAATGTATTCGGTAAAATTGATGGATTGATTAATAATGCTGCAAATAATCCAAAAGTAGAAGATGTTAATTCTGAATTTTCAAGATTAGAAAATTTTAATTTAGATGCATGGAATAAAGATTTGGCAGTTGGCTTGACGGGCTCATTTTTATGCTCTAAATATTTTGGCAAAATTATTTCTGAGACTTCAAAATCTGGCTCTATTATAAATATTTCGTCTGATCTTGGTTTAATTGCTCCTGATCAAAGATTATATAAAAAGAAACACTTGGAAGATGATAAACAATCGGTTAAGCCCGTTACATACTCTGTTGTTAAAACTGGAATTATTGGTTTGACCAGATACCTTTCAACTTATTGGGCAAATAAAAACCTTAGATGTAATGCCTTGTGTCCTGGTGGAGTTGAAAATGGTCAAGATAAAGAATTTATTAATTTAGTGTCATCAAAAATACCTTTGAATAGACTTGCTCAAAAGGATGAGTATAATTCAATAATTCTATGGATGCTCAGTGATTCATCAAGCTATTTAAATGGAGCAGTTATTCCAATTGATGGTGGTAGAACAGCGTGGTAGTTAATAATATAATTTAATTAAATTTGGAGAAAAAAATGGAAGAACAAATTTCATATGCTAAGACTGTGTATGGTCAGGAAGAAGTTGATGCAGTTGTAAAATGTCTGTCTGAATCAACTCAAATGGGCAATTATTCAAGAAAATTTGAGTCGAAAATTGCAGAGTTATTTGATAAAAATCACTGTCTATATGTAAATTCTGGCTCCTCTGCTTTATATATTGGAGTCGAGGCATTTAATTTTCCAAAAGGTGGTGAGGTAATAACGCCAGCTCTTACTTTTTCGACTTCTGTAGGCTGTATAATTAAAAATAATCTTATTCCAGTTTTTGTAGATGTTGAGCCATATTCATACTGTATTGATTGTTCTCAGATAGAAGAAAATGTTACAGAAAATACTGTTGCAATATTAGCTCCAAATTTAATGGGTAATTTGTGTGATTGGGAAGAAATCAGAAGAATAGCAGATAAACATAATCTCATTGTAATTGAAGATTCAGCTGATACTTTAGGAGCAACTATAAATGGTAAAAGCTCCGGTTATTTCTCTGATATGTCAATTACAAGTTTTTATGGTTCTCATATTATTAATTGTGCTGGTAATGGTGGCGCTCTTGCAATTAATGATGACAAAGTTATGGAAAGAGCAAAACTACTTAGATCATGGGGAAGGAGTTCATCATTGTTTGATGAAAAAAGTGAGGCAATTGAAAATAGATTTAATGTAAATCTTGATGGTATAGAATACGATGCAAAATTCGTTTTTGAAACTGTTGGTTATAATCTAGAAGGAAATGAGTTAGGGGCATCTTTTGGTTTAGCGCAATTAGAAAAACTTGAACAAAACATTAAAACAAGACAGGAAAATTTTAGAAGACAGTGTGAGTTTTTTGGCAAACATGAGAAATATTTTATCAATCCAGAAGAAACGCATGGAATAAACACGGCTTGGCTAGCATTTCCAATATTAATAAAGAATGATTCTCCGTTTAGTAGAAAAGAATTTCAAATATTTTTGGAAGAAAGAAATATTCAAACAAGAGTTGTTTTCACAGGCAATATTGTAAGACAGCCTATGTGCTCAAATATAAAAATGAAGTTATCTAAAAATGGTTTTCCAAATTCAGATAATGTTATGGAGAATGGGGTACTTCTGCCTCTTCATCATGGATTAACTAATGAAATGTTTGAAAGATTCTTTAATACTGTTGATTCATTTATACAAAAACACACAACTTAAGCCATCTTTTTAATTATAAAATTTTCTTATCTAATAATTCTATAGTCTATAATGAGCTATGGCCGAGTGGTGGAATTGGTAGACACAAGGGACTTAAAATCCCTCGAAGGCAACTTCGTGCCGGTTCAAGTCCGGCCTCGGCTACCAAAATATTGGAAATAGGAGAGAGAATTGGAGAGCAACAAAAAAAACCATATTAACCTTGTTGAGATTATTTATTTAATGTGGGGGAATAAATTTCTCATTTTAGTGTTGACATCTTTATTTTCACTATTTTCTATAATTTATGCATTAAGTTTACCAAATTATTTCAAATCAGAAACAATTGTGTCGGTAAGAGATTCTGAAGGCAATGCACCTCAGATTGGTCAGTACGCTGGTTTGGCTCAAATGGCCGGAATTAATATTGGAGCATCAGGCGGTACTGATAAGACTCAGTTTCTAATGGCTACGCTGAGATCAAGAGATTTTTTTGAAATTTTGGTAAATAACAATAATATGATCATCCCATCAATTATGGCATCAAAGGAATATAAAGCATCTTCAGGAGAATTAATAATTGATTCTAATATTTATGATGTTAAAACAAATAAATGGATAATAAAAAAACCTACTAACTTAGAAGCTCATAAAGTTTTCTTAAGTAGTATTATGAGGGTATCTAAGAATGATGTAACAGGATATATATCGATTTCAACTGAACATCTATCACCTATTTTTGCGCATCAGTTAATAAATAATATCGTAGATCAGGTAAATATAATATCCAAAGAAAAGGATCTAAGAGAGTCTAAAAAAGCCTTAGAATTTTTGCAATCACAATCAATGAAAACTCAATTAAGAGGGGTTACCACATCTATTAATAATTTAATAGAAGCACAAATAGAGAAACAAATGACATCTCAAATATCTGAAAACTATTTAATTGATTATATAGATAGGCCTTTTATACCCGAAGAAAAATCAAAACCTAGCAGATCCACTATAGTTATATTGGGATTTCTTTTTGGAATTTCAATTTCTGTACTGATTATTTTGGTGAGAAGATTTGTTTTCAATAAAAGCTAATTCAAACTATCAATGAACATTCATATAGTTTTATTATCAGGTGGATCTGGATCAAGGTTATGGCCTAAATCAAGATCAAAATATCCAAAACAATTCTTAGATATTGAAAATAATGGTCTTACGATGCTTGAGAATACACTTAAAAGGATTGATAAAATTAACTACTCATCTCTATCGCTAATTTGCAATGAGGACCATAAATTTTTTGCACAACACCAAATTAATATTTTCGATAAAGATGCTTCAATAATTATAGAACCAGAGGGAAGAAATACTGCTCCAGCAATAGCTATTTCAGCTTTACTTACTCATGGTGATCCAATACTTCTCGTTCTACCCGTTGACCACATAATTAATAATGAGGAAGTTTTTTATAGAATGGTTAAAGAATCTTTGGAATTAGCTGAGAAAGGACATTTAATATCTTTCGGCATAAAGACTTCATCCGCCCACACTGGATATGGGTATATAAAAAAAGGATCAAAAAACTCAATTGGATACGACATAAGCAAATTTATTGAAAAACCAGAATATCAAAAAGCAAAAGAGTATCACTCATCAAATGAATATTTTTGGAATAGTGGCATGTTCTTATTTCAGTCAAGCTCTTATTTACAAGAACTTAAAAAGTACAGAAATGATATTTATGATTTATGCAAACAATCTGTCGATAATGTAGATATTGATAATAATTTTATAAAAATCAACAAAGAGATTTTTTTGAAATGTCCAAGTGATTCAATTGATTATGCAGTAATGGAGAAAACTACAAAAGGGGTTGTTATACCCCTAGAAATATTATGGAGCGATATAGGATCGTGGGAATCTCTATGGAAAATCTCAAAAAAAGATGAAAATATGAATGTTATATCAGGTGATGTAATGACGTATGATACTAAAAATTCTTACATAAGCTCAGAAGATCAATTAGTGGCTGTTGTTGGGATTGATAATCTGATAATTTCAGTAACTGATAATGCAATCTTGATTTCTGATAAATCTAAATCAGAAGATTTAAAGGAAATTATTAATTTATTAAGTGAAACAAAATTAGAACATTTAAATTTTCATAGAAAAGTTCATAGACCATGGGGAAACTATGATTCGATTGATAGTGATGATGGCTTTCAGGTAAAGAGGATTACGGTTAGTCCAAAACAAAAATTGAGTGTTCAAATGCATCATCATAGATCCGAGCATTGGGTTGTAGTTTCTGGTACCGCTATAGTTCATTATGGAGATAAACAAATCGAATTGAATATTAATGAGTCTACTTATCATGATAAAGAAGTCGTTCATGCTTTAGAAAATCCTGGCGATAAACCTCTTATTTTAATCGAAGTGCAGATTGGAGAATACTTGGGAGAAGATGATATCGTTAGGTATGAAGATATTTATGGAAGAGCTGAATAAAGAATGACGCAAACAAAAAAGATTTTTATTGCAGGACATAATGGAATGGTTGGCTCTGCAATAAAGAGAAGACTGAATAGTAAAAAAAATATAAAAATTTTAACTTCTTCAAAAGAAAATCTTAATTTACTTAATCAAGCATCTGTAGAGGAATACTTTAGGGAACATAGGCCTGATCAAGTGTATATTGCAGCGGCAAAAGTTGGAGGTATTTTTGCTAACAACGAATATCCTGCCGAGTTTATATATCAAAATATTATGATACAAACGAATATTATTCATTCTGCATACATAACAGGTATATCAAGCCTTTTATTTCTCGGCTCAAGTTGCATATATCCAAAAAATTCAACTCAACCAATCACAGAAAAGAATTTATTAAATGGTTATTTAGAACCCACAAATGAACCATATGGAATTGCAAAAATTTCAGGCATTAAAATGTGTGAAAGTTATAATAGACAATATGGGGTTGATTACAGATCAGTCATGCCAACAAATCTTTATGGTATTGGAGATAATTATCACCCAACTAACTCTCATGTAATACCCAGCCTTATTAGAAGATTTCATGAAGCTAAGTTGAATAATACTGATGTAGTAGTATGGGGTTCTGGTGATCAATCTAGGGAATTTTTATATGTTGATGATCTTGCTGATGCCTGTATTTTTGTCATGGAAATTAACAAAGAAGATTATCAAAATAAAATTAGTGATATGACAAGTCATATCAATATTGGCATAGGTCAAGATATTACGATAAGAGAACTTGCAAACACAATTGCTAAGGTTATCGGATTTTCTGGAGATATTTCATATGACACTTCCAAACCCGATGGAACCAAAAGAAAGCTTTTAGACACCTCACTTATTAATTCTTATGGCTGGAAAGCAAAAATTTCTTTGGAAGAGGGTCTAAAATTCGCTTATCATGATTTTATTAAGAATAATTCACTTTAAATACTTATAATATACTTATGAATAAGAAGAAAGTTGCTTTAATAACTGGCATCACCGGTCAAGATGGATCATATCTTGCTGAATTTTTAATTTCAAAAGGTTACCAAGTTCATGGAATTAAAAGAAGATCCAGTTCATTAAATACTCAAAGAGTTGATCATATTTATGAAGATCCTCACGTAAAAAATAGGTCTTTTAATCTCCATTATGGCGATTTAACTGACTCATCAAACCTCATTAGAATCATTCAAGAGATCAAACCAACTGAAATATATAATTTAGCGGCTCAAAGTCATGTGGCTGTTAGTTTCGAAAGTCCAGAATATACTGCTGATGTTGACGCTCTAGGTACACTTAGAATTCTAGAAGCAATCCGAATTCTAGGCCTAGAAAAAACAACTAAGTTTTATCAAGCTTCAACCTCTGAGTTATATGGTTTAGTACAGGAAATACCTCAAACAGAAACAACTCCCTTTTATCCTAGAAGTCCATATGCAGTAGCTAAACTTTATGCATATTGGATAGCAATTAACTATCGTGAAGCATATGGCATCTACGCATGTAATGGTATTTTATTCAACCATGAGAGTCCTAGAAGAGGAGAGACATTTGTAACAAGAAAGATCACCAGAGGTTTGGCTAATATCTCTCAAGGGTTAGAAGATTGTTTATACATGGGTAATTTAGATTCTATGAGAGATTGGGGCCATGCTAAAGATTATGTTCGCATGCAATGGTTAATGCTTCAACAAGATCAACCTGAAGATTTCGTAATTGCGACGGGAAGTCAGTATAGCGTAAGACAGTTTATTGAATGGACTGCTCTGGAGCTTGGTATACACTTATCATTTCATTCGTCAGGATCAAGTGAGTATGCTGTTGTTGATCGACTTGAAAATGATGATAACAATTTAAAAATTGGGGATGTCATTGTAAAAGTTGATGAGAGATATTATAGGCCAACTGAAGTAGATACTTTGCTAGGTGATCCGACAAAAGCAAAAGAAAAACTAGGTTGGGTGCCTGAAATAGATGTCAGAGAAATGTGCAAGGAAATGGTAGAGTATGATTTGAATGAAGCAAAAAATTTAAAATTAATTAAAGAGAATAATTAAATATGAAAGCTATAATACTTGCAGGTGGACTAGGAACTAGACTAAGTGAAGAAACCGAATCACGCCCTAAACCTATGGTAGAAATTGGAGGAAAACCAATTCTTTGGCATATCATGAAAATATACTCAAGCCATGGCATTAATGATTTTATTGTCTGCTGCGGATATAAAGGTTATGTAATAAAAGAGTATTTTGCTAATTATTTTTTACATATGTCTGATATAACTCTTGATATTCAATCAAATAATATGAAAGTTCATACTAAAAGAGCGGAACCTTGGAAAATAACATTAGTCGATACTGGAGAGGGCTCGATGACCGGCGGTAGACTTTTAAGAGTTGCAGATCACATTAAAGACGAAGAAGCATTTTGTTTTACATATGGTGATGGCGTAGGAGATATTGACATCACTAAATCAATCAAATGTCATAAAGATCATAAAAAGATTGCAACTATGACAACAAGCTACCCCCCAGGAAGGTTTGGGTCAATTAAAATAGAGGATAATAAAGTCCTTAATTTTATTGAAAAACCAAAGGGTGATGGTGCAATGGTCAATGCTGGCTTTTTTGTTTTATCTCCAAAGGTTCTCAAGTATATAAAAGATGATAATACAGTTTGGGAAAAAGAACCTCTTGAAAATTTAGCAAAAAATGATGAGTTAATGTCATTTAAACATGATGGATTTTGGCAGCCAATGGATACTTTGAGAGATAAGATGACCTTAGAAGACTTATGGAGCAATAATAAAGCTCCATGGAAAAATTGGGACTAGAAAATGAACGTTAATTCTTCATTTTGGCAAGGAAAAAAAGTTTTTATAACTGGACATACTGGATTCAAGGGTAGTTGGATAAGCCTATGGCTTACCTCAATGAATGCCAAAATTTATGGATATTCTTTAGAGCCACCAACAAGTATTAATTTTTTTGAAGAAGCAAAAATTAATGAAGATATGGAAAGCCATACTGGCGATATAAGAAATTTTGAACTTTTAAAAGATAAGATCAAATCATTTAATCCAGACGTTTTAATACATATGGCTGCTCAACCCTTAGTGAGACTTTCATATAAAGAGCCTATAGAAACATATTCAACTAATGTCATGGGAACCGTAAATGTTTTAGAGGCATCAAGATTAGCTAAAAATATTAGAGCTATTGTAAATGTAACTTCCGATAAATGTTATGACAATAAAGAGTGGGAGTGGGGATATCGAGAAGATGAGCCTATGGGTGGATTTGATCCATATAGCAATAGTAAGGGATGTGCAGAACTGGTAACTAGTGCCTATAGAAAATCTTTCTTTTTAGATTCTTCAATAAATCTTGCTTCAGCAAGATCAGGGAATGTTATTGGTGGTGGAGATTGGGCAGAAGATAGATTAGTTCCAGATGCTCTGAAGGCTTTTGAAAGTAACAAAAAATTGATAATTCGTAATCCATTAGCAACAAGACCGTGGCAGCATGTTCTTGAACCATTGTCAGGCTATTTGAAATTGGCAGAAAGCTTGTATGAAGGAAAGCAAAAATATTCTGAAGGTTGGAATTTTGGACCAAATGATTCTGATAATAAGAATGTTGAATGGATTGTTGGAGCAATATCAAAAGAATGGGGAGGGAGCCCCAATTGGGAAATAGATAAAAGTGAACAACCACATGAAGCTAATTTTTTAAAGTTAGATATTTCTAAAGCAGTCAACAGACTGAAATGGAAACCCACCTGGAATATAAAAAAAAGTATTAGTAAAACAGTTAAATGGCATAAATTGTGGCTAGATAAAAAAGACATCAAAGACGAATCTATTAACCAGATTAAGGAATTTAATAGCTAGGTAGATTTATAAGCATAAATTTTTATGAACATTTTAATAACTGGCGCTAATGGTTTCTTAGGAAGCTCTATTTTAAAAGAGATTGATAAAAAGAGTAACAATGTCGCCATTCTTGTCAGGGAAAAATCAAACATTAAAAAAATTAATAACCTTTTAAAAAATGTTGTTATTTATAAATTTTCTGAACTTCATCAAATTGATAAATTATTATCTTCATTTAGACCAGATGTAATTATCCATACAGCATGTTGCTATGATATAGGCGATGCTTCTAAGGAGGAGATTTATTCAGCAAATTATTATTATGGAAAAACAATCATAGAAAGTATTTTAAAGAATGAAAAAAAAACTTACTTTCTTAATGCTGCATCTTCTATGCCTGAAGAACTCAATCTTTATACTGAATCCAAACAAAAATTTTCAAAATATTGTTTATCAATGATAGGTAATAAAAATTTATTTTTTATTAATGTTGTAATTCAATTTTTTTATGGCAAGCATGATAAAAAGACATCTTTTGTTATGAATTTAATTCGAGCTTGTATTAGTGGAGAAAAAAAATTTAATTTAACTTCTGGAAAGCAAAAAAGAGATTTTGTTCATATTGATGATGTTATTTCCGCTTATTTAGTTATTTTAAAAAACCTTGATATTTTAAAAAATAATAGTGTTATAGAAATTGGTTCAGGGGAATCAATCTCTATAAAAGATTTTTCTAATATGATTAAAAGACTTACTTTATCTGAGATTTTTTTGGATTTTAATGCAATTCCTTTGAGAATGAATGAGCCAAATGAATGTGTGGCTAATATAAAATTTTTGAAAAAGCTTGGTTGGAGTCCATTGTATAATGTTAATGATGGCATTAAATTATTGATTAAAGAAATACCAAAGGATTAAAAATGATAGGAAACTTTTATAGAAAGTCTTTATGGAATAAAGTTAAAAAACAAGATCTAAAAGTAAAGATTTTAGATGTTGGGGCAGCTGGTGAAAGCGCTCCAATATGGAAAAATAGCCATGGTCTTTGTGATTTTATTACGGTGGATCCTTTTGCGCCTGATGGAACTGTAGATATACCTTATGGTTTAGATTCTGATGAATTAGAAAGAGAGCTTTATCAAACTGATAATCCTTATTGCTCATCTTTGTATGCGCCAAATATAGAATATTTACAAACAAAATATAATGATCTTCATATCAAACAAAGAAAAATAGCTAACATAAAAAAAATAAATACAAAACCTGGCGATGATTATATAGATCTATTTGAGGGCCTAGATTTTATTAAAATAGATACTCAAGGAAGTGAACATTCAATTCTTGAAGGCATGTCAAAAACTATAAATAAGCATAAACCAATAATGTATCTTGAAACATGGCTAGAAGAAGTTTATAAAAATGCTCCAAAAACACATCAAATCATCGAGCTTCTAAATAAAATGGACTATGAAATTTTATATATCGAAGTTGGCGCATCTTGGTCAGTAGATCGCTCAAACTTAATCAAGAAAGGCAGAAGACAAAGTGTTGGAATGGATATTCTAGCTATGCATAAAGAAACATTTGATTTAACTCAATCGAACTCAAAATCCCTTTTATCAAAAATAATAATTTTAGAACTATATGGAATGCATAGTCATGTAGAGAGATTTATAAATTATTTAATTGATTCTGGATGTAAATTATCTAAAGAATATAAATTAAATTATTATTCAAGATTAAGATTGATACCTCCTAATTGGATATCAAATATATTGGATTATTTCTGTGGCAATAAGCTTTCTTCAAATAGAATTTATCCAAAGCTCTATGATTAAATTATCAATAGCTATTTCTTGTTACAAACCATCAAAAAAAAGTATAGAAAATGTAGAAGAAATTTTATCTGCGTTAAAAGATGATCAGGAAATAGAACTATCATATTTTCTTAATGGACTAAGTAATAACAAATATGAGGATAAGTTAATTTATACTCTCAGCAATAATAACTTTCAAAATATTATTTTTAAAAACAAAAATAAAAATATTGGAGTAGGTAATGGTGTCAAATTCGCAATTGATTCATCAAATGGAAGGCATGTTTTGCTTCTGGGAGATGATGATCTAATTAAAAAAGAAACAATATCTTTTTTGAAAAACAAATCAATTGAATTAGATTTTGATATAGCTCATCAATACTTGCAAGATTCTACTTATCAGGATTCTTCATATTTAGAAAAAGTAGTGTCAAAAAATAATAATAAGTATTATCGACTATTAGCAGAAATAGGATTTCGGTCTGGAGCTTTACCAGGATTCATGTTTAGAAGAAGCTTAATAGATAAATCAGAATCTTGGCATGATAAATTATATCCATGGATAAAATTAGTATTCCATTCAGAAGTATCCACTGTGGCCCTTGTAAAACCACCTTCAATGATAAAAATTGATAAAGGTCCAGATATAAAAAATCGTTTTAATGATCGTGTTCCTAGGGGACATGACTATGGTTTTATTGAAAGAATCTCATATAGCAAAAATACAGATATTTTATCTTTAAGAACTTTCTATAATTCATTGTGTTATTTATGGATTATTAAATTATCAAAAGAAATTCTTTCTTTTTCAAAAGAAAAATATGAAAACCTGATGAAAAAAAATAATATTAATTTTTTTATTTCAAAATATATTGGTAAAATAGCGGGGACTAAAACTTATATCGTTTTTGTATTATTCGAAAATCCAAAAATAATGTTAGGGTTAATATTTACTTATTTTAAGAGGTTAGTTGATGTCTTATATTAAACAATCACTAAACGAAATATATTTTGAGTACCATGTTTTAAAGCCCAAAAATAGGCCTATATTTCTTGATCCTTTAGGATTTATAAAATATTTATTTTCGTCAGAAAGAATTCTAAAAAATAAAAGCTCTGCAAAGTTGACTTATGAGATCAGATCATTTGACGATAAGGACTATAAAAGAATATATAAAAACACTGATAACAATATATCTGCTATTTCTAGTCAGTGGAAAAATAATTTATCTCCAGAACAAATGGAGGAAATTTATAAATTGTTTAACAACAACAAAAGAGAAGAGGGTTCTAGGTCTCAAAATATAATTCACTTTGAGAACTGGAAAGATAATTCTATTCTCATGTCTTATTTTGAAAATTGTATGAATGAAATAAAAGATAATACCGAAGATGTAGCTAAATTTAAATTACAAAATGCATACTTTATAAATGACGAATTTGGATATGAAACATACGCTCATAAGTTTCACCATGATGATGTTGGATTAAGGATGAAGGCTTGGTTCATAATTGATGCAAATGGCGATATTGGTCTTGAATATAAAGACTTGCCATACTCAGATTTAGAAGGAAGAAGATATGGTCTTGCGTATGATACCTACGCAATAAAAAATAAAGATTTAAACGAAGAAAATACCAGCAAATTACCTGCAAAAAAGGGCTTAGCCTATCTTTTGAATACTGATATATTTCATAGAGGTTACATGAAACCAAATTCAAAAAGGTTAGCATTTGTCATTGAATTTATTAACTTTAATAAAATGAGAAAAATTGATGGCCTTAGTGATGCCTGTCACTTCAATGAGGATGTGTCAAAAATAGAATTTGAATGACTATTTGCTTGATAGAGTCACCTTATCAAGCTTTTATTCTTGATCAGTTATTAAAGCAAAATATTATTTCAAAAAAGAGTCTTTATATCTTTATAAATGATAAGAAACTAGAAAATGGATCTTTCCTTGATAATATTTTAGAAAAAATATCTGTACCTAATTTAAGATTGATAATATTGAGCAAAAGTTTTACAAGTTTGGCCTCAATAATAAAATTAATATGGCTTGCTTTTTTTTCTAATAAACTAGTAATTGGAGATATTTTGAGTCCATGGATGGAAACGCTATCAAAATATATAGCTTTTAAAGAAATAATATTACTTGAAGATGGAACCTCACAATTTGTTGATAATTATGAAATTGAAGAAAAGATTAGTAATTTAGAAAATGTTGTTAGATATTCCTTAATTGGTGATGAGACTTTAATAAAAAATTCTAAATCTAAAATCACAAGATTAAATTTAACTGATTTTAAAGATGAAATAACAAAAACACCTAACTTTATAAAAGAGATTTTGAAATATGATGATATTCCACTTTTTTTTGGTGCGCCAATAGTAAGCTTTAATAAATATCCCCAATCAAAATATAACAAAATTTGTAGTTATTTATTGGATAATATTAATGATGAATCCTACACATGCATATATCTTAAACATAGAAGAGAGATATCTGAAAATTTGCCATCAAGTTTTATTAAACTTGATAGTGGGGGGTTAGATTTTGCCTTTTTAAAATTAGATAACGATATTAGTAAAAAAATTTTACTCAATAGAGAGATTATCTCTTTTGCTTCGACCTCTTTGTGTATATTAGCGCGTGCAGGGTTATTAAATATTGTAAAAGAAATTAAATTAATAGAAATTTCAGATCTCGACTATAATGACCAGAATAGGCATAATGACCTCGTTGATTTCGTTGAAAATGTGCTTATTGAGGAGAATGTAAGTGTATCAGTTCATAAAACAAGGAATTTTAAATTTTTTTAATCGAAATAAGTCTGATTTTTATATTGTAAGAGATATTTTAGATTCTGCTACTTGTAATGAGATTGTTCATGAAATTAAGGAACAATGCAGTGATGATAATGTAAAAAAGCTTGTTCAATCAGGTGGCGGTGATAAAAGAATCTTTAATTTTTTTTCGAAGAAACATCAGGCTTTATTAAATAGCATTGCAATTATGCATTGCCCAAAAGATTCATGGTTTGCTTTTCCAATGGTGAATTGGCTAGACGGAAATGTTGCTAGCGATGGCTCAGGAGAGGGTTGGCATAGGGACTCTTGGTTTGGACAAAGAAAACTTTTGGTTTATTTAACAGACTGTAAAGAAGAAAATGGACCATTTCAATATGTCAAAAATTCAAATAGCCTTATTTCTAAATTAATTTATGCTTTGTCTGGATATTCAGATAGGATTAATAGCGAACCTAAAAGCAACATGATAAAAACATTTATTGAAGATAAAGGAACTGCCATATCATTCGATGCAACTGGGGCTCACAGAGGAAAACCACCAAAGAGTGGGGAGAGAATCGCAATAACGTTTTATTATTTTTCTTCTGCTTATAAAAGAGATCCAGTTTTTAGTAAATTTAACTAAAAATAACTAATTTTGAATATTCTTATTCTAGCTCATGACAGATTAGAAAATTTTCAAAAGTTGCTAAAATCATGTTTGGCTATAGATAACGCTAATATTTGGATTTCTGTCGATAAAGGAAAGAGCAAAGAAAACAATCAAATAATTAAATTTGTTGAAGAATTAAAATCAAAGAATAATATTTCTTTTCAAGTTTCAAACACAAATCTAGGACTAAGAGATGGAGTTTATTTTGGCATTGATTGGTTTTTTAGCAACGTTGACAGAGGAATAATACTTGAAGAAGATCTCCTAATTAACAACGATTCTCTAGTAAAGCTATCTTTATTACCAAAAATAGAACAATTTGATGTAATTAATTTGTCATGTTTTGATTCTTATAACTCTAAAAACTCTTTTGACATTTCAAGAATTTTAGATTTTTATATGTGGGGTTGGATATCAAGCAGTAAGATATGGAATGAATTCAAAAAAATTAGAGATAAAGATGTCTTTAAATATTATCCTCATAAAGTATTTATTAAAATAGGTTTTCTAGCATATTTTCAGTGGCTCTTTACCGCAGTTCTTCTAAAAAGAGGTGATATTGATTCATGGGGTTACAGATTTTTATTTTTTTTGTTAGATTCAAAAAAAAATGTCTGCAGAGTTTCTCCTGGCATAGCAATTAATAATGGATTGAGAAAAGGCGCTAATTTCTCTTCATTAACAATCATGAAAAAGGCATTAATCAATGCATCTGATAAAAATTTATTGAAGCATAATATAAATCAAGAAAAGGAAATCAATTTCCATGAAATCAAATTTGATGATTATATTTCTGCACACAAGATTAGACATAATATAAATATATATCAAATGCTTAAAGCTCTTTTTTGGATTATATTCCCTTTCAGAAACCTAATTAAAAAATATCTAAAATGAAGTTCCTCTTAATAAACTTTCTTATTTTACTATCGTTTATGGAGACTGGTCTTGAAAACTTTTATGTAATTCTTTTACTGCTCTTGGGTTCTTGTTGGATGGGTTTGTCAGGTATTTTTAAATATGATGGAATAATCAGAATTAATAAATATGGATTTATTCAATTTTTTATATTTATAAATTACATCATTCTTATAAGTCTGATAACGTTCATTAAAATTAAGGCAATTCCTATAACTGTCACTAATTTATTTATTTCATATATCGCCCTCTCAATCATAGCCTTAATTGGCAGGGATGATTTCCGGCTCGATGAAGAAACAATTTCTGCAATAAGAACTGGAATGCAATTTTATTTTTATGCAATATCATTTTATATCGTTCTAGCTAGTATTGTTTTTAATGAGATTGGTTTTTATCAGGGTAGGATTATATCTCCGGGAAATGCTTTATTTGGTGCTGGAGAATTCAGTGACTCACATTCTTTTTCCGTTCAATATACCCTTATTTGTATTGCAAATTTATTTATAGCCATCAAGAGAAATAGTTCAATTTTAATGATAGTTGCATTATTTTGTTTTTCGTTGTTTTGTATTTCTTTGATAGGCTCAAGAAGTGGTTCTGTATCATATCTAATTTTCACAACTTTTTTGTTTTTTAAGCAACTAAAAATAGACCATAGCTTAATAATAATATCTAGCTCGATAATTTTATTTTTGGGCTTGGTTTTTTTTGAATTTAGTCTGAATACTTGTCCTGTAACAACAGGGTATGAATGTGTAAACAGAAGTTTTTCGTTTGATCCAAACAGTGACTCTGACAGATTAAGAAATCTATTAAATGGTTTAGCTGTTTTTGGAGAGTCTAATACTTGGCTTATTTCATCGCCAGAGGCGTTTTTAAACAACAAGCAATTTTATGATATGTTTGCATTAAATGCCTTGCTTTCTATTGGGTTCTTTGGATTTTTATATATATGTTTCGTATATTTATCAAGACCTTTCTTTAGAACTGAGTATGTATTTCCATTTCTTGCCTCTCTTTTTTTGTTATCAGAGTTTATATTATTACCAAGAATACTTATATTAGTTACAATGTGGCTCTTATTAAGCAAGTTTTACTATGATAATAGAGCTATTTAAATTAATTCTCTCAACTTTTTCGAAAAAATATCATTTTGTTTTATTAACGATTGCAATTTCTATATCAGCTCTTCTTGATGTTGCTCTTGTGGGAATGATTATTCCATTATCTATTGTAGTCCTGGATCTAGAGAATTCATCTTTTCAATTCTTGAGTAGTCTTGAACTAGAACCAACATTATTAATGATAATTTATGCATGTTTATTGTTAGCAAAATTAGTTTTTCAATTATCACTTCATTGGTATGTATACACACATTTTTTTAAATATTATAAAAAAACAGCGCTCGGTATAGCAAACTCACATTTTGTCAATATAGAAAGGGTTGCTGATAACGAGGCAGGTCTTGCTACAGAAATTACTTCTGAGCTTGAAGAGCTAACCAAGACTATATTAATACCAGGAATGTTCTTTTTTTCTGAATTGCTCTTTATTACTTCTTTAGCAATTGCGCTATGCTTAGTATCATTTAAAGTATTTTTTGGTTTCTTTTCTGTAGTGCTATTGATGTTTTATATTTTTAAAAGAGTGGGCTCCATAAGGTTAAATGAAATAGGTTTAGCAACCAGGCAATCGAGATTAACTTTAATAGATTTGGCGAAAGATTTTTTTATAATTAATAGTGAAATAGTATCTCAAGGAACTAAGAACTTTTTCATTGATCGTTTAAAAATTGTTTTAAAAAAATTTTCAAAAACAAGTATTTGGTATCAATTTTTTTTAAGTGCACCTAGAAGCTTTATTGAATTAATAGGTCTTCTTTTTCTTTTAGTTTTATTTGTTATAGTTGAATCAATGGGATCTGATGATGGTGTAACTATTGCCGCAGCTTTTTCAGTAGGATTATTGAGAATTCTCCCCAGTGTTCAAAGACTTGGTGTATATTTGAGTCAAATAAGATTTGGTTGGAGAAGTGTTGAACTAGTAAATAGATTAAATAGTATAAATGCAGGATCAAAATCTCAAAATATTTCCTCTTTTAATAAAGAAGAACTTTCTCTTTCAATAAATCCAAAAAGATGTGTTTTATTTGATATATCTTTTCAACACGAGACTTTTGAAATAAAAAAAGGAGTCACAATATTAGCTGGAAGAAGTGGTTTAGGAAAATCAACACTTATGGATTGTGTAGCAAATGAGCTATTACAAAATGAACATTCTATATCTTATACAAGACAGGAAACTTCGCTTGTTCATGGAAGCGTCATAGAGAATATTTTACTTGGAAGAGAAGTTGATAGTAATTTTGTTAAGAACATATCTCATGAAATTTTTAGCGAATCAGAAATAAAAGAATGGTCTTCAAAAAAATTTCTTGATAAAAATGTTATTGCTGTTGGTGGCAGTGGACTTAGTGGAGGTCAAAAGCAAAGAATTTCAATTGCAAGAGCCATGGTTTCTGGTAAAGATATAATTTTATTAGATGAAGCTTTGTCTAACTTAAATAAAAATAGAGTTGAAGGTATGGTCGAATACCTTCATGAGTGGGCAATTAAAGAAGATAAAATAATTATTGTTATAGCTCATAATGTCGAAAAATTAAATGTAAATTATGTGGAATTATTTTAATGTGTGGAGTTTTTGCAGTTGGTTTTTTTGATGAGGTTAATTCAAATAAATATAAAAATTTTCTCAGTGCTGCCAATAAATCATTATTAGATTTAAATCATAGAGGCCCTGATAATGCCGACCTAATATCTGTCAGTAATAATTTCTTAATGGGTCATACCCGTCTATCAATTAATGGCTTAGTTCCAGAGTATAACCAGCCTTATCCAAATAATTTAGATTCTTCAAGTTGTGGAAAAATTATTTTTAATGGGGAGATATTTAATTTCAAGGAACTAGAAAAGGGAGCTAAATGTGATACCAGCGTAGTATTTAATTATTTAGAAAAATCAGAATTTAGTGATAACAAAATTATGTCTACTCTATCTAATTTTAATGGAATGTGGGCCTTTATTTATTACAAAAATAATAAAATTTTAGTCTCAAGAGATAGGTTTGGAGAAAAGCCTCTATTTTATTATCAGGATAAAAGTTTTATAGTGTTTTCTAGTGAAACTTTTGCCCTTAAATCTTTTTTAAAAAAATGTATAAAAAATTATTCAAAAAAAAATATCTATGAATTTCCTTCTGCATCATATGCAATATTAGATTTAACCAAATATGAATCAAAAATAGAAGCTATTAAATACTATTCAAATGAAATAAATGATTTTGATATGCAAGCAAAAGATTTCAAAAAAATCTTTTCATCAGCGGTATCTCGTAGATTAATTTCAGATGTTCCGCTTGCTTTTACTTTAAGTGGTGGATTGGATTCTTCCTTAGTAGTTGCTCAAGCTGCTCAGTTTATAGATCCAAAGAAATTATCTGCTTACTGTGCGGTACCTTCGAAAGGCTTCTCTGAGGAATACTGGGCTGAAAAGGCTGCAACAGAAATTGGATGCAATTTAAATATTGTCACCTACACTCCGAGCGACTACATTAAAGCATTTAAATTCATTCAAAATAAATTGCCAAAGGATATCCGTTCGCCTTCATCAGTTGTTCATTATTTAGTTTTTAAAAACATTAAAGAAGATGGATTTAAAGTAGTATTGGAAGGTCAGGGAGCGGATGAAATTTTTGCTGGCTATCTTCATTCTGAGATTAGATTTTGGCTACATTGTTTATTTAAATTGAAGTTTAATAATTTAAGAATAATTTCAAAAAAAATTTTTTCTCATAACTTAATCAGTGACATATGGTTACTTTTTATATCTGAATTTATTAGGCTCAAATGGTTTAAGATGCAATTTAATGATATTAATAGAAATGTTTATGAGGATCCATTACCTTCATTGGTAAAATATGGTGATCTTGTATCAATGCTTAGTAGCATTGAATCTCGAAATCCTTTCTTAGATCATAATCTATATGAATATGCATTTAATCAGAATGACAACGACCGCTTTTTAAAAGGCGCCTCTAAAAAAGATATTAGAAAATTATTAAACGACTATTCAATAACAACTATTGCAGAAAGGTCTGACAAAAAGGGATATGAACTTCCATGGAATTCATTATTTAAATATGTAAAAAATAATTCAGAATTACCAAGTGTTAAGAATTTTTTTAATTATACCAAACTAAGAAAAACTTCAATTTTAACTTTAATCTATCATTTAACTGTAATGCACTTAAATTTTATCTTTGGAAATAAAAGGGCTTTCATTGCATATTTTAAATTTAGAATTATATTTGGTTGGAATGAGATTTAGGCAATGTCAGATAGTCCTTTAATTTCAATAATAGTAGTAACTCTAAATGCAGAGAAGACGATCAAAGAAACAATAACAAGTTTAGAAAAACAAACTTATAAAGACTTTGAAGTTATTTTTAAAGATGGCGGTTCTCAAGATAAAACAATTGAGATTATAAAATCAAGCAATCTAAATTTTACTCTTTTAGAAGAAAAAGATAATGGTATCTATAATGCTATGAATCAAGCTGCATATAATTCAAATGGAAAGTATTTATCCTTTTTGAATGCTGATGATATATTTGCTTCAGATAAAATTCTTGATAGTGTCATTAAAAAAATAAATTCAAATAATTGTGATCTAATTTTTGGGCCTATTAAAATAATTAAAGAAAGAAATAAAGATTACGTCGAAAGAATTTGGAAAGCTAAAAACTTGAACAAAATCAATTTGATTTTAGGACATATTCCACCACATCCTGGCAGCTTTATAAAGAGGAAAATTTTTAATGAAATGGATGGCTTCAATGAATCATACAATTTAGCAGGCGATTTTGATTTTTTTTTAAAATGCATTAATCGAAAGGTTCATTGTGTTTTGTTAAAAAATACAACTGTCTTAATGGCAGATGGTGGAGCATCTTATGGCTTTGGCTCAACTTTAAAAATAAAATATCAAGAAATAATTAGATCTCTTAATCAAAATAATCTTCTTTTTCAAGGATCAATTCACATTATTTTTAGAACTATTGCAAGACTAAAAAACATTCTTGGTAGTAAAATAAAACAATATGTCAGATAATAAATACAAAATTACTGTAGTTGGCGCAGGCTATGTTGGTATGTCCATCTCAGTACTTCTATCAAATAAGCATAGTGTTACTGTTGTTGATGTTGATGAAAAAAAAATTTCAATGATCAACAATAAAGAATCTCCTATAAAAGATGATGAAATTAGCGAGCAACTGCAAGCAAAAAATGTTTCTTTGGTGGCAACAAAAAACTCAAATAATGCATATAAGAATGCTGATTTCATCATAATAGCAACGCCAACGAATTACGATGAAAATACTAATAAGTTTGATACAAGATCTATACACACTGTTCTTGATGAGATTTTTCTTGTTAATAAAAATGCACTGATAGTAATAAAGTCTACTATTCCAATTGGCTTTACTGACTCTTTAAGAAAAAAATACAATACAGAAAACATTATATTTTCACCAGAGTTCCTAAGAGAAGGTTATGCACTGCATGATAATAAAAATCCATCTAGAATTATTATTGGTAGTGAAAAGTCTGAAAAATCAAAAAAATTTCTTCAAATTCTTGAAGAAGCAACAACTAATAAAGAATATGAAACTTTTTTTATGTCTCCAGAAGATGCAGAAGCTGTAAAATTATTCTCCAATACATATTTAGCAATGCGAATCGCATTTTTTAATGAACTTGATACCTTTGCTATTAAAAAAAAGTTAAATACAGAAAATATTATCAATGGTATGTGTGCAGATTCACGCATAGGATCAAAATATAATAATCCCTCCTTTGGCTATGGCGGCTATTGTCTACCAAAAGATACCAAACAGCTTTTATCAAATTATGAAGAAATTCCTCAAAATATTATAGAAGCAATTGTTAAATCAAATGCTACAAGAAAAAATTTTATTTCAAAAATGATTATAGATATGAAAATAGATAACGTTGGTATATATAGATTAAATATGAAACATAATTCAGACAACATCAGGGAATCTGCCATACTAGAGATTATAGATAAACTAATTGATCAAAAGATTAATGTTCTTGTTTACGAGCCATTGATTGATAGTTCTTTTTCATCAAAGTTTCAGCTTATTGATTGCGTTGATGAATTTAAAGATTTATCAAATATCATTATAACAAATAGGTTGAATGATGACTTGCTTGATGTTGAAGATAAAATTTTTAGCAGAGATATTTTTAATACTGACAGATAATGAAAATTATTCAAATTGACTCAAACAAACCCTACAAAATTTTTTATAATTTTTATAAGAAAGCAGAAATGCATAATCAAGTTCCAATTGAGGCAATTTCTATAAGCTCTTTTAATAAGACAACTAATGAAGTTCAATCTAGATATGTTAATTTAAAATATATTATTGGAAATAAATGGATATTTTTCTCAAACTATAATTCTCCAAAAGCTAAAAGTTTTGAATCTCATAATCAAATTACAGCTTTAATTTATTGGGACAAAATAAATGTTCAAATTAGGATGAAAGCAAAAATAGCGAAAGCTGATAGCAATTTATCAGATAATCATTTTACAATTAGATCAAAAGAAAAAAACATTATAGCGATTTTATCCAAACAGTCACAAGAAATAAAATCTTATGAGTATTTTGAAAAACAATATGACGAATATCAAAAAGATAATAATATATTCAATGTAAGGCCAGATTATTGGGGAGGTTTCTCTTTTGTTCCATATTATTTTGAATTTTGGGAGGGTGCAGAGACCAGAATGAATAAAAGACATATATTTGAACTCAACAGTAACACTTGGGAGGAAAAATTCTTACAACCATAAAATTAATAGAAAATTATTTGCAGAAACAAATAATTAGTTTAAAATCAACGAAATTATGAAATTCATTTTTCAATCTAAGCTTATCAATTTAAATTTTCATTTAAATATTTAATTATCAAATCTTGTAGGTATCAAATATAGTTTCATCAAAAAAAAATAATATACCTATTAACAAAAAGATTAGAGCTACCAAAGTAATGCTAATCGATGAAAAAGGTGTTAAACAAGGAATATTTTTAATTGAGCAGGCTCTAGAAAAGGCTTCTCAAGCATCATTAGATCTTGTTCAAGTCTCTCCCGAACTTGCTGATCCAGTTGTATGTAAATTAATTGATTATGGAAAACATGTTTTCGAAAAGAAAAAAAATGCATCATCTTCAAAGTCTAAGACAAAAAGAACACCAGTTAAGGAGATAAAATTTAGGCCATCAACCGATGTTGGAGATTATAATATTAAATTAAAAAAGGTTAAAAGCTTTATTCTTAATGGAAGTAAGACTAAAATAAGCGTTCGATTTAGAGGAAGAGAAATTCTAAATAGTAATTTAGGTTTAGATTTATTAAATCGTATAAAGGACGATGTTTCTGATATATCACAAGTAGATCAAGAACCATCTTTAGAGGGGAGACAACTTTTAATGGTTTTATCTCCAACCAAAAAAAAATAAATATATTTGTTATGGGATATAAGTTAAAGACACATTCAGGAGCTGCTAAAAGATTTAAGAAATCTGGTAATGGTATAAAAAGCAAAAGTGCTAATAGAAATCATATACTAACCAAGCAATCTACAAAGCGAAAAAGACATAATAGGGGTTTAAATAAACTTTCAGGCACTGTATTAAAGATGGCTGAAAAACTAATTAAATAAAAATGCCAAGAGTAACAAAATCAGTACAAGCCAGAGCTAAACATAAGAATCTTTTAAAAAAAACTAAGGGTCATTATGGAGCTAGAAGTAGGCTATATAAGACTGCAAAGCAATCAAATATAAAGTCGTTACAATATGCTTTTAGAGATAGAAAGAATAAAAAAAGAGCTTTTAGATCTCTTTGGATATCAAGAATATCTGCGGCATCAAGAGAGCATAATGTATCTTATTCCGTTCTGATGAATCAATTATCAAATAGTAAGATCATATTAAATAGAAAAATATTGAGTGAAATAGCAATCCAAGATATATCAACTTTTAAAAAAGTTGTTGAAAAGGCTGCTGATCAATAGACTTAAATAAAATGTCAACTTCAAAAGACATTTATTTACCATATTCGGATTTTGAATACGGTTCTCATCATCCTATAAATAAAATGATGAAAGATATTATAAACAATTTACTATCTTTGGGTTTTGAGCTAATAATAGGTCCAGAAATTGAAACTGAAAATTTTAATTTTGATATGTTAAATATAAAAGAATCTCATCCTGCCAGACAAATGCATGATACTTTTTATGTCAAAAAGAAAAAATTTTTGCTGAGAACTCATACATCACCAGTTCAAATAAGGGGAATGCTGGAAAAAAAACCTCCATTTGCATTTGTATCAGGAGGAAAAGTCTATAGAAAAGATGATGACTCAACTCATCTTCCAATGTTTCATCAAATTGAGGGGATTTACGTAGACGAAGATGTTAATTTTTCAAACCTAAAAAGTCTAATATATAAAATTATTTTTTCTCTATTCGGTGAAAATATTGAATTAAGATTTCGGCCTTCATATTTTCCATTTACAGAACCCTCAGCTGAAGTAGATATCTTATCAAATGAGGGAAGATGGCTTGAGATCCTTGGTTGTGGAATAGTAAATCCAATTGTTCTAGAAAACTGTGGTATTGATTCAAATAAATATAGTGGCTTAGCTTTTGGTCTGGGAGTCGAGAGAATATCAATGTTGAAACATAATGTTAATGATATACGAGAATTTTATAAATCTAATTTAGACTTTTTAAGTCAGTTCAAATGAAAATAGCTTATCGCCATCTTCTTTCTTTTTTAAAAGAAAATCCAAATATAAATGATATTTCAAATTCTTTATATCAGTTAGGCCATGAGCATGAAATAGAAAATGAAATATTTGATATAGAATTTACACCAAATAGAGGTGACTGTTTATCATTACTTGGACTTTCAAGAGATTTGAACCTATTCTATGAAACTGATAAAGAAATTGAACTATATCAAAAAAAGTTTGAGAATTACCAATTAAATTTTTCCAATGAAGCAAAAATTGACTGCCCTAAGATATCATTTTTAAAAATTAAAATTGATGGAGATGTGTGTCAATATAAGGATTACTTAGAAAACTATTTTGTTGATTTAAAAATTAGCAAAAATAATTTTTTTACAGACGTTTCTAATTATCTTGCTTATGAGATGGGTCAACCAACACACGTATATGATATTGATAAACTAAATGAAAATAATCCTATTACCTTAACTAGAACAAATAGACCTGAAAATTTTTTAACTCTATTGGGAAAAGAAATCAAATTAGAGGAAAATGACTTAGTTTTTTATAATGGTGATATTCCTATAAATTTTGCAGGAATTATGGGAGGTGCTGAAACCTCATGTTCTGATAATACTAAAAATGTTCTAATTGAATGCGCATACTTTAAGCCAGAGTCAATTATTGGGAATTCCGTAAAATATGATCTTAATTCAGATGCATCTCATAAGTTTGAAAGAGGAGTAGATCCAACTTGTCATGAAAAAGTTCTTAGAAGATTTATCAAAATAGTAATGGATCATGCAAATGTAAAAGAAATTTGTCTTTTCAGAGAAGATCAGGAAGATTTTAAAAATAAGGAAATAAAATTAGATTTTGAAAAAATAATAAAAATTATTGGAAGCAATATTAGCCAAAGTGAATGTGAATTAATATTAACTCACTTTGGTTTTAAAATATCTGATGGAATCTTAGAGGTCCCTTCTTATAGAAATGATATCAACAATCACAATGATTTAGCAGAAGAGATATTAAGAGCTATTGGTTATGACAATATAAAAATAAATGCCATCAAAATTCCTAAAATGAAAAATACTATAACATTTGAATTAGAAGAAAAAATTAAGGACTTTTTGATCGATCATGGTTTCTATGAGGTTGTAAATTCTCCATTTACCTCAAAAAGTAAAAATGCGATTCTGGTAGATAACCCATTAGATTCAAACAGGTCTTATTTGAGAACAAATATATTAGATTCATTGGTTGATAATCTTTTGTTTAATGAAAGAAGGCAAAAAGATTCGATCAAACTTTTCGAAATATCCGATATATATATTGACTCAAAAGAGATAATCAAACAAAGAATACTTGGTGTCATAGCTACTGGTAGGCAGGGTAAGAATTATAAAGAATTTTCTAAGAAAATTGATCAACATTACTTAGGTTCAATTTTTTCTAATTTATCTGAAGAGTTTAAAAATGAATTTAAGAAAATTTCCAGAGACAAACTAAATTCAAAAAAGAAGTCAGATATATTTGCAATTGAAATTCCCATAGATCAAATCTCGGATTCCATTTTAAAATATAAATCTCAATACAAGCCACCAATAGAATACAAAAAATATAAACCTATATCTGAATACCCATTTATAGCAAGAGACGTTTCATTTTCGGTTAATGATATTTTAAAATTAAAAGAATTAGAAAAAATAATTTTTAATTATGATCATAAATATATAAAAGAAATTTTTATTTTTGATTTCTTTGAAAATATTAAGTTAGGTGTCGTTAAGCTTGGATTTAGATTTATTTTTCAATCAAATAAAAAGACACTAAAAGATAAAGATGTTGATAATGTAATGAAAGATATAATAAAAAATACTAATCTAATTGAGGGTGTTGAAATTCCTGGCATAATTTAAATGGCTTTTACAAAGAAAGATATCTCAAGAAGAGTTTCCAAAGAGGTTGGCATTACTAATACAATTGCAACAAGTATATTAGATAAATTCATTGATTCAATAAAAGAAAATTCTAAAAATAACAAAATTAAGATATCTCGTTTTGGAAGTTTTTTCTATAAATCAACTCCAGAACGAATTGGAAGAAATCCGATGAATGGTAAAGAATATAAAATAAAATCCTTTAAGAGATTTGTTTTCAATTCGTCTAATTCCATAAAAAATATTTTAAACTGATATAATATCTTTTAATCTGAAATTAAAAATTTGATATTGAAATGAAAATTAGTCTTTTTTTAAGTTTTGTAACCATCTTTATTTCTATAGCTCTTCCAAACTTGCAAGCTCAAGATGTAAGTACATTAGATCAAGATTATTTAGATAGCTTGCCCGATGATGTTCGAGACGATGTTATAAAAGAGATGGAAAATGCACAAATAGACAAAGATAAAAATGTTAAAAAAAGACCATCATCTGCATTATCAAAGAATGAGGTTGTAAGAAAATGGGAAAATTTTAAAAAGAGAGGAATTCTGAGTGAAAGCACAGAAAGATATGGATTAAAATTATTTGGTACTATGCAGTCTTCATTTATGCCATTAAATGAACCAAATTTTGGAAACAACTATGTAGTCGATTATGGTGACTGGATAACTATATATATCTATGCAAATGGGGAAAATGAGGTTTATGAGGCAGAAATAGAGAGAGACGGAACTATTTTAATACCTGATATTGGCAAACTCTCTTTAGCAGGCTTAAATTTTGAACAGGTTACAGATTTAATCAAAATTAAGTACCAAGCTTCATTTATTGGAGCTGAGGTATTTGTTGTTTTATCCGAAATAAGAGACATCAATATCCTAATTACAGGTAGTGTAGAATTTCCCGGCGTTTATACATTGAGTGGAAATTCAAATATACTGCAAGCTCTCAATATTGTTGGAGGAGTAAAGGAAAATGGGAGTCTTAGAAATATAATCCTTAAAAGAAAGGGCGAAAAAGATGAAATAATTGATTTATATGAAATTCTTATTTATGGAAATATAGAATCAGTTCCTTTTTTAATGTCAGGAGACTCGATTCATATTGAGCCAGTTAAGAATCTTGTTAGAGCTGGCTATGGTTTTAACAACATAGGTATTTATGAGTTGAAAGAAAAAGAAACTATTGATGACCTTATTAAATTTGCTTCAGGACTAAAACCAGAAGCTAAGAAGAATAATTTAAAGCTGGTTCGTTTGGTTAACTCAGATTTTGTAACATATGATTTAAATCTTAAGGATGCTTCAGATTACGAAATAAATAATCTAGATTCTGTTTATGCATATGAAGAAAAAATTGGAACTGTAACCATATCAGGAGATGTTCAATATCCTGGAAAATACTCTATATCTTCTTCTGACAGATTATTAGATATTATTGAACGGTCTGGTGGATATATTGATTCTGCATATCCTTTTGGAGGAAGCTTACTAAGAGAGAGTGCAAAAAACCTTGAAAAAGACTTTGCTTCTAGAGCCTATCAAAATTTAATATCTTATATTGCCGCAAATCCAGCAAATTTAGTTGGAGGTGAAGCTGGAAGCTTAACCTACATCCTCTCTGAACTAAAAAGTCATGAACCCTCAGGAAGATTTATTGCAGAGTTTGATGAGGATAATTTAAAAGATAACATGCAAGATAATATTTATCTAAATAATGGCGACAAAATTCATATTCCGTCATATACATCAAATGTTTTTGTATTTGGTGAAGTCGGAAATCCTGGAACTGTTGTTTTTGAAGATAATATTTCATTAAATGGTTACATTAATAAATCCGGAGGTTTAACCAGATTGGCTTCTTCAGATTATATTTTTATTGTTAGTCCAAATGGTGAAACTCTTAAAGTTCAAACTAATGGAATTAGAAAAATTATTAATCAAGATTATGAAATATATCCTGGTTCAGTGATTTATATCCCGAGACATATAGGTAAGGTTGATGGACTTAATTTATATGCTACATTGGCACCAATATTTAGCAGTCTAGCTCTATCAGTTGCATCTATAAATTCAATAAGTGATTAATTCATTTTGTTTAATATTTTTATATTAATTTGATGAATGAAGCTTTTTAAATTATTCTTTTTTCTATCTTTACTTATAATTTGTTCAGGCATTTTAAGTGCAAAATCTTATAATACGCATGGTCAAACAGGTCTTATAAATCTTCCCTCAGCTGAGATTCATCAAGAACAATCTATTTTTTTTACATTTAATAAAAGTACATATGCAAAGCTAGGCACCATAACTGCAACACCATTTGATTGGATGGAAGCAAGCTTTTTCTATTACAGACCAGATGATCTGCTATGGGGCAGTGCAAAAGGACTATATTTAGATAAAGGTTTTAATGTTAAATTTTCTTATAAACCCAAATCAATTATTTTACCTAGATTTGCTATAGGTCTAGATGATTTTGCTGGAACTGGTCAGTTTACAAAAGAGTATATCGCTTCAACCTATGACTTTAAAAATTATAAATTCACTTCAGGAATAGGATGGGGGAAGTTTGTTGGTGAATCTAACAATATTAAAAATCCTTTTGGTTTCTTAAATGAAGCATTTAATGATAGAGCTAAAAGTTCCGACAATTTTAAGTTGGGTGGTAATCCTTCTTATGATCTTTGGTTCAGAGGTGATGCTGTTCTTTTTGGGGGTATAGAGGCAAAGTTAAATAGATTTAAAAACATAAGCTTGAAAGTAGAATCTAATCCCTTTGATTACTATCGTTATGGTTGTTGTGGTGAAGGTCTCTCAGCCGAATCTTTTGAGGTAAGGAATAAAAAGTCTGATATAAATTTTGGTATAAGTTTTAAATACAAAAATTTTGGAAACATTGATTTCTCTTATGTAAAGGGCGACACATGGAACATAATATTTTCCATAGGATTTTCGAGTAATAAAAACTTGAGAAAAAAAAATAAGTTTAATCCAATAATAGAAAACAGAAATTATAACCAAGACAAAAAAAATGAATTTTATTTAGATCTTTTAGAAAATTTAAATAGAAATAAGCTATATCTTCAATCAGCCTCAATTGAAAAAGATTCACTTTCTATAACAATTGATTCACTAGAGCATTACAATCCCATAATTTACTCTTCAAGATCAGCTTATATTGCAAAGAAGGTTTCTGATTTAAATAATTATGATTTTAAAAGAATTGAAATAGGCCATTTAACTAGAGGGACAAAAATAAATAGTCTTTCATATAAGTCGTCTGATTTAAATCTTGAGCAAAGATATCCAAATATCCTTGTGAAAAGAAACTCAATTGTTTCTGATCCCAGTAAAGTTGAATATTTAAACGATGAATTCAGGCCTAAAGTTAGATTTCCTATATTTATGTATTCATTTTCACCAGATATAAGAACACATATTGGTTCGCCACAAAGGTTCATGTATGCAGGATTTGGAATTAAACTAGCTTCAGAAATTCAAATTAACAGAAATATTGTTATACACTCAACATTTGGAAAGTCCTTCAAAGATAATTTTGACAAGAAAAGATCGACTCCTAACTCAAGTTTGGATACTGTAAGGACTGAGATAGTTGATTACCTTCAAAAATCTTCTGATGATATCTATATTTCGAATTTAGATATTGAATCAATTTGGTCACCCCTTAATAATGTTTGGGCTAAATTAAATTTTGGATTTCTTGAATCTATGTATGGTGGGTTATCTAGCGAATTAATATATAAGCCTTTTAATTTAGATATTGTTTTTGGGGTTGAGTACAATAAAGTAAAAAAAAGATCATATGATCAAAAATTCTCATTTTTAGAATACGAAGTTGATACTGCACACTTCAATCTCGCCTATTATGAGGCTAGAACTAATATCTTAGTTAAGTGGAGTTACGGTAAATATTTAGCAAAGGATAAAGGCTATACTTTAGATTTATCACGAAAGATGCCCTCAGGTTGGAATGCTGGATTTTTCTTCTCAAGAACCAATGTATCAGCTGAACAGTTTGGCGAAGGAAGTTTTGATAAAGGCTTTTACTTTAATATCCCTTTTAATATTTTCTCAAAAGGATATACAAAAGACTCAAACGGATTTAAAACAAGAACTATGACTCGTGATGGAGGCCAAAAGCTTGAATTGAAAAATAGACTTGTTGACTCGTTTTACGGATCAACGTTATCAGAAATAAATGAAAACTGGAATGAGTATTTAGATTGATTGTTAAAAAATAAAATAGCGACACTATTTGCCGCTATTTTTTCATTTGTTAACTACGTTCCAGTAGATGATGTTGATGTTGTTGTAGTTGTAGTTGTACTTGTACTGGTTGTTGTTGTTGTGGGAGTAGTTGAAGCTTCTTCCTCATCAGTTGTTGTTGTAGTAGTAGTTGTAGCTTCTTCCTCATCAGTTGTAGTAGTTGTAGTAGTTGTGGCTTCTTCCTCATCTGTAGTCGTGGTAGTCGTCGTAGTAGTAGGAGCCGGTGTTGGCGCTGGAGTAGGAGCCGGTGTTGGCGCTGGTGTTGGCGCTGGAGTAGGAGCCGGTGTTGGCGCTGGAGTAGGAGCCGGCGCTGGAGTAGGAGCAGGAGCTGGAGCTTCTGCTTCTGCAGGATCATCACCTGCAGCAATTAGTGCAGCTGCTGCTGCGACTGCTGCTGCAATTGCACCAGGTTCTAGAGCAGGTATATCTCCCTCTCCGCTTTCTTCAACAGTATCAGAATCAGAATCATCAACTTCTTGAGCGATCACATCTGTGGGGAAAAATCCATAAAAAAAACTAAAAACGGTTCCCCATAAAACTTTAAATCTGGATTTTATAAACTTAGCCATACTTTTCCTCTCTTAGACTCCTAATATGATATTAGATCACATTAATGGTACTTTAATCAACTTCAAATGTACAAAATAAACACATTATAACATTATATAAGAAACGCACTTTAAAACATCTAAGCATTATATGTTTTTTTTCACATAATAGAAGCATTTTTAATTAAAAAACTACATGCAACTTTAATGAATGCCAAAAGGTTAATTTCAAGCTTATTGGTCGGGATGGCCGGATTTGAACCGACGACCACTACACCCCCAGTGTAGTGCGCTACCAGACTGCGCTACATCCCGAAAAGTATATAATTTTAAGATATAATAATTCATATATATTACTAATAAAATGTTTAATTAAATGAAAAATTTCTATTTGATTTTTTTAATATTCTTTTTTGTTTCTCTGTTTGCAGATGAATATAGTATTTTGACAACATCGGGTGAAGTAAAAGGTATTAAAAAAAATAAGGTTATTCTGTGGGAGGATATTCCATATGCAATGCCTCCTATAGGTTCTCTAAGATGGAAAGCGCCCAGAGAAATTAATAAGCATGTTCTTATTAAACCCATTAATAACAATTTTTGTGTTCAACGTCCGTCCTCTTTAGGAGGTGTTGATGGAGATGGAGATTATGTTGGAACTGAAGATTGTTTATATCTAGATATTTTTGCCCCTAAAAAGGCTAGTTCAAACAAGTTGCCAGTTATGTTTTGGATTCATGGTGGTGGAAACACCTCTGGTTTAAAAGATTTATATGATTTCTCAAAAATGGTGAAAAAGCATAATGTAATTGTTGTTAGAATTAACTATAGATTAGGACCTTTCGGTTGGTTTTATCATCCAGCAATTCAAGGTCTGCAATCAAAATTAGATAAGACAAGCAATTTTGGAACTTTGGATATCATTGCAGCTCTAAAATGGGTACAAGAAAATATTACTCTTTTTAATGGAGATAAAGATAATATTACTATCTTTGGTGAGTCAGCTGGTGGCCATAATGTCTTATCATTAATAGGTTCTAAAAAAGCTGAAGGGCTTTTTCATAAAGCAATATCTATGTCTGGGTATACAACTTCAGTTAGCATAGATGATGCATATAGACAAAAAAGCAAATCAACAACATCAGATTTTTCAAGTTGGGAAATAGTAAATAAAATTATTCTTGATCAAAATATATCAAAAAAACAGAATGAAATATCAAGTAAAGAAATAAGAGATATTTTATTAAATTTATCAACAGATAATTTTTTTAAGCACTATGTTGATAGAAAAACATATCAAGAATTACCACTTACAACTTCTGATGGTGTGGTTATATCTAAAAATGGTGTTTTAGATTCATTATCAGACAAAAATTACGTTAATAAAGTACCTATTATTGCAGGGTCTAATTTAGATGAGGTAAAGCTGTGGCTATCTACAGCTGAGTACTTTGTTGAATTAGATTATTCTTTTATTGGATCTATAATAGGATTGCCGAGGGTGGTGCTTAAAGATAAAGAAGCATTTGAAGCATTTAATTATTATCGGAGTCTGGCTTGGAAAATTAGAGGAGTGAATGACCCATTAGATAGTTTATTAAAAGCAGGTAACAATAACCTATATGCATACAGATTTGATTGGGATGATCATAGAAGATTATTAGTAGCAGATTTTAAGAATCTTATTGGAGCGGCTCATGCGACAGAAATTCCGTTGCTAACTGGAAACAATGATCTTGTAGGAGGATATCCTTTGTCTGATTTAATATATCCTAATGGGATTTCAAAATTTTATACATCAAAAAATATTATGAAATTCTGGACTAATTTTGCAAAAAACAGTTTTCCTGGTAAATCTACTAATGGGAAAGAATGGACTGAATATGCTTATGAAGGAAACTTTATGATTATTGACAACAAAAAAAATCTTGAGATGCAAAAGGACGAAATCTCATTTAAATCACTTACTGAAGAATTATATTCTGATACAAGAGTAACACCCCTTGAAAAGTGTGTAATATTACTTCAAATGTTTACTTTTGTTGGCAATGATATTTATGAAAATGAAATGAAAAACTATAAAGATAAATGTGAAAGGAAAGAATCAGAACAATTTTTAAAAGATAACGCTAGTTTTATAGATTATGCCGGTAATTAATTATCTTTGAATAGGTTTTTGAGCTTAAGAACATCCATATCTTTAATTTTAATCAAGTCAGCAAGTCTTCTAATGAGCCTTTCTTCATCTATATCCAATCTCCCATCTGCATAGGCTATTTTCCACATGAATTTGAGTAAAGATAACTTTTCGTCTTTATCATAGGTATCATTAATCTCTTCAACAAATTCATAAAAAGATACACTATCTTTGCTATATTTTTCGATTATCTTTAAAATTTCGGCTTCATTTCTTTTAACTTTTTTAGAAACGATTTTTATTTCTTCCATCAACACATTTAGTTCATCATTATCAATCTTTCCATCAGATCTTGCAATTTCATATGCCAATATTGCTGCAGTCAATTCAATTTCAAATGCAGGATTAGACTTATCTTTTATTGGGTAATTATCTTTTTTTTTAAAAAAGTTAAACATTATTTTTTTTAATTTGATTTATTTCATATTCTAATACAGTTAAAAGCTTTTTTTTAGAGAATTTAAAAAAAGTACTAAAAAAGATCAGTAAATCAATTTTAGTAGATTTTTTTTTGATGTATAAATCGTCTATATCAGATAACAAGTCTGGATTACTCATATCAAAACCTAAAACCTGCCCTAAACCTGTTATGCCTGGTTTAATTTTAAAGATGTTATTTTTTCTTCGGCAACTTAAGAGTCTCTTTTGATTAGGAAGACCTGGCCTTGGTCCAATTATATTAATATCACCATTTATATAATTGCATATTTGTGGGAGCTCATCAATTTTATATTTTCGAAGAAAACCTCCAATCTTTAAAAAGTAATTTTTTGTTATGTTGTGTGTTCCCACGTTTGGAGCTTCTTTTAACATTGTTCTAATTTTATATAACTTAAAAATTTTTTCGTTTTTTCCAAGTCTATTTTGAATAAAAAAAATCGGTAGTCCATCTTCAATGAAAATAATAATACAGAAAAAAAATATTATAGGACTGATTATTAACAGACCTATAAAGAAAATAGTTTTTACAATGAGGCTCACAAATTTCATTATATATATATTAGTTTTTAAAGTAGAATACCATGATGCGATATTTTTCAGCTTGGATTAGAAACTTATCAAGAAGAAAAAAAATAGCAACAATAATTTTAGTTGATTGCTGCATTGCGTTTCTTTGCTGGGTTATTTTTGGTCCTCCCTTTTCAATATTAATTGCTACGAAATTTGAAAGATCTCTTTTTGACTTAATATACCTTAATTTACTAAGTTTTTTGGTTCCATTATTTCTAACTTTTATATATTTTTATTTTTTTGGTTTTTATAGATCCCTTATGAAATTCTTTGATTCAAAGGATTCAATTTTTAGAGCACTCATAGGATCTTTTATTTTTGGATTTTCTTGGGGTATAGTTTATTTATATCAATATGAAGTAATACGAACTGAATTTTTGACAACTGTTCTTCTCCAGTCATTTTTACTTTCATCTGTTTTTTATGCTTTCATACAAATTTCACGAGACATAGCAAAATTAATTATTTATCCAAATAAAGAAAAATTAGGTGCAATGCCAATATTGATATATGGAGCTGGTTCAGCAGGAAACGAGCTATATCAATCTATTAAACAAAATCCAAAAATCAAAGTTATAGGATTTTTTGATGATTCAAAGCAATTGAAAGGGACGTCTATAAATAATATAAAAATTTACAGTAAGTTAAAAAGTATTAAAAAACTTTCAGAAAATCACGATAACTTGGAAATATATCTTGCAATTCCAAGTCTTAGTATGAGTGAAAGAAGAAAAATCATCACTGGTCTTGAGAAATATAAAGTTGCTGTTAGAAGTATGCCAGCACTCCATGAAATTATTGCAAATGAAAAAAAGATGGCTGAAATTCAAGATTTATCAATTGATGATATTTTGCCAAGATCAAGGGTGAAAAAATCTAAGATATCTTTTGACGGAATTTCAATAATGATAACAGGTGCTGGTGGATCTATTGGTTCTGAAATTGTGAAACAAGTAATTGATGGAAGACCAAAAAAAATTGTTCTTTTTGAATTTTCTGAAATAAATTTATATTCAATAGAGTCTGAAATTAATGCTATTAAGAAAAGTAAAAATCTTTTAACTGAGATTATAGGAATATTAGGTGATATAAAAGATCAAAAAAGAATTGAAAATATTATTAATTCACACAATATTGATTACATTTATCATGCAGCTGCATACAAACATGTACCAATTGTAGAATATTATGAGAATATTTCAGAGGGAATTAAAAATAACATTTTCGGCACAAAAAGTGTTTGTGAGGCAGCAATTAATTCTGGTGTCAAAAAAGTTGTTGTAATTTCAACAGATAAGGCAGTAAGACCAACGAATATTATGGGAGCATCTAAAAGATTTGCTGAAATGCTTGTTCAATCTTACGCAGAATCTTTTCAAGGCACCACATTTTGTATGGTTAGGTTTGGAAATGTAATAAATTCATCGGGATCGGTGATACCTTTGTTCAGAAAACAAATTTCTGATGGCGGTCCTGTAACAATTACCCATAAAAACGTTACAAGATTTTTTATGACCATATCAGAAGCTTCAAGTCTTGTTATTCAAGCTGGAGAGTATGCTATTGGAGGTGAAGTCTTTATATTAGATATGGGCGAGCAAATAAAAATTAAAGATCTTGCTGAAAGGTTGATATATTTATCTGGAAGAAATGTAACTCACGATTCCAACGGAGATGGCATAGAGATTAGGGAAATTGGATTAAGGCCAGGCGAAAAACTATATGAAGAGTTATTGATTTCTGGCGAAGAGCTTAGTACACCAAATAAAAAAATCTTTAGATCTATTGAAAAATTTCCACCAAAACATACTTTAGAGATATCGTGTAATGAATTGTTATCGGCTATAAAAGATAATAAAATTTCTGAAATAATACATATTCTTAAAGAAAATGTTGAAGGCTTTAATGAGGTAAAGAGTGATGTCTAAAAAATACTTAAAAAATTTAATTCTTCCAATAATACTATGCAACTTTATTGCATCGTCAGAATACTTAGAAAAATTAAAAGTACCTGAAAATTTTGAAATTTCAATCTTTGCTCAGGGACTTGATACTCCAAGACAAATAGCTGAAACAGACAATGGGTATATTATCGTTGGTTCAAAAAAAGGTGACAAGATATTTGCTGTTCGTGATGAAAATAATAATGGATATGCAGATTCTAAAATTATTGTTGCAGATGGATTACAGAATCCTACAGGAGTTGTAGTGCATCAAGGAGACTTATATTTTTCTGAAATAGACAAAATTTGGATAATAAAAGATATTGATATGTGGTTAGATGCTAAGCTGAGTGAACTTCCAAAAAAAACCATATTTATGGATGATCTACCCAGTGAAACATGGCATGGATTTAAATATTTAGGGTTTGGACCTGATGGAAATCTTTACATTCCAGTAGGTGTTCCGTGTAATATTTGCCTTGAACCTCAAACAAAAGATAATAGGTTTGCTGCTATTCATAAATTTGAAAATGGTAATTTAGTTACTGTGGCTGATGGAGTAAGAAATAGTGTTGGCTTTGATTGGCATCCCGTCTCAAAAAAGCTATATTTCTCAGATAATGGGAGAGATTGGATGGGTGATGATTCACCTTCATGTGAATTAAATGTTGTAAATAATGAAGGCGAATTTTTTGGTTACCCCTATAAACATGCTAAGGATGTTATTGATCCTGAATATGGGAGTTTAATTCCAACTCTTGATAAAGAATTGATTGATCCTATTGCTGAACTGGGTCCCCATGTTGCACCTTTGGGAATTACTTTCTATAACAATCATTCTTTCCCGTCAAAATACAAAAATAGTATCTTTATTGCATTACATGGGTCGTGGAATAGATCAAAGAAATCTGGATATAAAGTAGTTTTTATAAAACTTGATGATGAAGGTAAATATATTGGACAAGAAGACTTTATTAGTGGATGGCTAGAGGATGAACAAGCTTGGGGAAGACCAGTTTCACCTTTTGTTATGAGTGATGGTTCTCTTTTAGTTTCTGATGATAAGTTTAATGTAATTTATCGTGTAACCTATTCTGGCTAATGGATAACAATGACTATTCTCATGAATTAAGTTATGCAATCAATGCTGCTTTAAATGCTGGAAGATATTTATTAAAAAATAAATCGAAACTAAATGTAAGGATAGAAAGCAGGCCAAAAGATACAAAGTTACAAGCAGATGTTGAAGCCGAAAATTTAATAAAACAATCTATTAGTTCTATCTCAAAATATCCCATTTTAGCTGAAGAGAGTGGAAAATCTGTAGAAAATTTAGGCGATACCTTTTGGGTTATTGATCCTTTAGATGGAACTGCAAATTTTAGTAGAAATATACCAATCTGTTGTGTGTCAATAGGTCTTGTATGCAACATGAAACCAATATTAGGAGTAATTTATGATTTTAATAATGATGAGTTATATAGGGCTAATAATATTACCAAAGAAGCTTTTTTAAATAATAAAGAAATTGAAGTTTCAAAGATTGATAGTAAAAGTGAAGCTGTTTTAGTTACTGGATTACCTGTAAACACAAATTATGAAAATGATTCTCTTAAAAAAATGATTGAAGATATGCAAACTTGGAAAAAAGTAAGAATGATTGGCTCTGCTG